>Ga0116175_1000063_pt1 | contig 85852 bp, 88 predicted proteins | sample AD_UKC125_MetaG_FD_89802 | JGI IMG/M metagenome (GOLD analysis project Ga0116175, IMG submission 89802) | Active sludge microbial communities of municipal wastewater-treating anaerobic digesters from USA - AD_UKC125_MetaG | ecosystem: Engineered > Bioreactor > Anaerobic > Digestate | place: USA... | reverse complement strand
CTTAACATTATATATGTTGCTGCTTCAGCAGGAGCTAGAGCATTATCATCTTCAATAAAATCTCCTAAATGACTATCCTCTTCTTCTCCTATTGGAGTTTCCAGTGAAACTGGCTCTTGGGCAATTTTCATAATTTCCCTTACCTTTTCTACTTCCATATCCATTTCCTTCGCAATCTCTTCAGGTGTTGGATCTCTTCCTAGTTCTTGAACCAATTGCCTTTGAACCCTTATTAATTTATTTATGGTCTCCACCATATGCACTGGAATCCTAATAGTCCTAGCTTGATCAGCAATAGCTCTAGTGATAGCTTGGCGTATCCACCAGGTAGCATAGGTACTAAACTTATATCCTTTTTTATAGTCAAACTTTTCCACTGCTTTCATTAAGCCTAGATTTCCCTCTTGGATTAGGTCTAAAAACAGCATTCCTCTACCTACATATCTCTTGGCTATACTAACAACAAGCCTAAGATTAGCTTCTGCTAGTCGTTTTTTAGCTGTTTCATCTCCTGCTTCCATTCGTTTTGCTAACTCTATTTCTTCTTCAGCCGTTAATAGAGGGATCTTGCCTATTTCTTTAAGATACATCCTCACTGGATCATCAACACTTATGCCTTTAGGCACAGATAGATCTTCTGTATTTACTTCATCTTCATCTCCTTCTTCATCATCGGACTCAAGGAGCAAATCCTCTTCCTTATCTCCTACTATATCTATACCCATATCCTCTAGTCTTAAATATATGTCGTCTATTTGTTCCACATCTATCTCAATATCTTCCAAGGCATCAGCTATTTCTTTATATGTTAACATACCATTTTTCTTACCTTTTTCAATTAATTTTTTTACAGCCTCTATTTTATTCTTTTCAATTTTCCCCTCATCTATGTTTTTATGTTCCAATGCTGCTCCCTCCCTTCCAAGCATTTTATTTGTATGCTTCTAATTGTTTATCTATTTCTGTTAGTCTTAAGCATAGAGATTTGAACTGGCTCTCATAGACTTCATCTTTATACTTATTTGCCTCTATTCTTTGTATTTCCTCAGTTATCTGTTTTCTTTCAAGTTTTAATTTTGAAAATTCAATTGTATCTATTAAATCTTTTATTAGTACATATTTGTCTTCAGGCATAAAAAGTATCTCCTTAGATAGGATTTCTTCTACAATAGCCATATCTATATTTTCTTTATTTTTAACCTTTTCTAGTATAAGGTTTGTATCTATTCCTGTCAACTGATTATTGTCTTTATATTGATTAAATATGATATTTGCCAATATATTACATTCATAATTTAAAAAATCTTTCTCCTTTAGATGTTCTTTTATTAGCTCAAAATATTCATAGCTTTCTATCATCAATTTTATTAAAGTTTTTTCTGCTGTTAAATGAGCAGGCTCTAATACAGCCTTTATAGGAATTATTTTACTTTTATTATTCCTATATTCCTTATTAATATACTTGTCCTTGCGGATTAGCTTATTATCTTTAAAACTTTCCCCAAATACTTCCTTTTTTATTGCTTCTTTAGATATGCCAGTTTCTAAAGAGATCTTATCTATATATACATCTTTTTCTATTGGACTTTTTAATTTTCTTAATTCCTTTGCTATTTCCTTCGTAAACTTTATCTTCTCTTCTGGATTAGCTATATTAAACTTAAGTCTATTTATATATATTTGGTACTCTATAAAGTTTAATGCTTTTGCCATTAGATTTTGAAATTCTTTTGATCCATTATTATTTATAAAATCATCTGGATCCTGGTCAGAAGGTAATATAATCACTCTAGGCTCTACCCCTTCTTCTCTTAATATATTTAAAACCTTTATAGTAGCATTTATTCCTGCAGTATCTGAATCATAACAGATGTATATATCCTTACCATATCTTTTAATTAACCTTCCTTGCTCTCTAGTAAAAGCCGTTCCTAAGCTAGCTACAGCATAATTAATTCCATGGTTATATAAAGCTATTACATCCATATAACCTTCTACTAATATAATCCTTTCCCTATTGGAATGCTTTTTAACCAAATTTAATCCATATAGATTATTTCCCTTTGAAAATACTAAGGTATCTTTAGAATTTAAATATTTTGGCATAGAATTGTCTAGTACCCTTCCTCCAAATCCAATTACTCTACCCTTGGTATCTATGATGGGAAACATTATTCTATTTCTAAACTTGTCATAGTAGCCAGAATTATCTCGTCTCCTGCCAATGAGACCTGCTTTCTCTATATCTGAATCTTCATATCCTTTATTTTTTAAATAATCATATATGCTATTCCAACTATCTAGAGCATATCCTAAGCCAAATTGATTTAATACATTTTTACTAATATTTCTACTTTTTAAATACATTAAAGCTTCTTTATTGTTTATTAAGTTGTAATAATAAAACCTAGCTGCCTCTTTATTAATTTCATATATAGTTTTTTTATCCTGTTCTAGTTTTTTATCAACTTTCTTTTCCTCTAAAGGTATACCTAGTATATCAGCTAGATATTTTATTGCTTCGGGAAATGTTAAATTCTCTATTTTCATAATAAAGGAAATAACATCTCCCCCTTCTCCACATCCAAAACAATGGAAAAGTTGTTTGGTCTGAGATAAGGTAAAGGATGGCGTTTTTTCATTGTGAAAAGGGCATAAACCTATATAGTTATTACCGCTCCTCTTTAAAGATACATATCTAGATACTATATCTACAATATCACTGGTCTCTCGAACCTTTTCAATTATTTCATCATTTATTACATATGACATAAATTACCACCTTGCACTTCCCATTTGTTGAAAAGAGCACTTTATTTATATTCGACAAAAATTTAAATAATCCTTCTTTTTTTTAATATTTTTCCCAAGCTTTTGGTATAAATAAGTCTTTAAACAAATTTACAGCATATCTATCTGTCATTCCTGCAATATAGTCACATATTATATCTTCTTTTGAAAATATATTTTCCCTGTATAGATTTTTATGTTCTTCAGGTAGCATATCGTAATTATCTAAATAATAATAATATAGTTCTTCTATTATATACTTGGCTTTTCCCTCTTCCCTTTTAGCTGCTGAATTTAAATAAACCCTTTCAAACATAAATTGTCTCAATTTTTCCGTATAGTATCCAATTTCTTCTCCCATGGATATCTTTTCTTTTCCTAAACTATTTTCAATTACATCCAATATCATGGTATTAATTCGTTCTCCATGATATTGACCTAATTTTTTAATGCAATCTTTAGGTAATTCTTCCATTTTTATAATATTTGCTCTAATAGCATCATCTATATCATGATTAATATAAGCGATGCGATCAGCTATCCTAACTACTTCACCTTCTAAAGTTTCTGGTCTATTCTCACCTGTATGTTTAACTATTCCATCTTTTACTTCATAAGTTAGATTTAGCCCAATTCTTGAATGACTATGCTCTAGATACTCTACTACTCTAAGGCTTTGTTTATTATGTTTAAAGCCCTTTGGATTTAGTTTACCTAATACCACCTCGCCTGTATGTCCAAAAGGCGTGTGACCTAGATCATGTCCTAAAGCTATAGCTTCAACTAAGTCTTCATTTAATCTTAATGCCCTAGCTAATGTTCTAGATATTTGAGCTACTTCTAAAGTATGGGTTAACCTAGTCCTATAATGATCTCCTTCTGGTGCAATAAACACCTGAGTCTTATGCTTCAATCTTCTAAAAGATTTGGAATGAATAATTCTATCCCTATCCCTTTGAAATTCCGTTCTTACACTACACTTTTCTTCATTCAATCTTCTCCCCTTAGTATTTTCGCTTAGTATAGCTAATGGGGATAGAGTATCCCTTTCGTATTTTTCAATTTGATTACGTATATTCATAATATACATACCCCTTTACAGAAAAATAGAACAAAGATTCAGTCTTCCTTAAGCCTTTACTCAATAAAACAAAATTAAGTGGCTATATATATATACAACATAAATTTGCATAATCCTTCATTTTTGAAATTATTTTTCTTTTATATTAAATCCATAAATAGATAAACACTAATATAAAATTAAACAATTGAAATAATAAAAATGACACTTAAGAAATAAAAGAAGTGTTGTACAATCAACACTTCTAATCCATTATCTCTTCACCAAAATTTTCTTTCATATGCTCTATTACTATCCCAGCAGTTTCCTCTACTGCCTTGTTGGATACATCTATCACTGTACAATCTAGTTTTTCCATAATCTTTTTAGAATATTCAAGTTCTAGCTTAATACGCTCTATACTTGCATAGTTGGCATTATTGCTCAGACCTAAAGATTTTAATCTTTCTTGTCTTATTTCATTTAATTTAAACGGATTTGCTATAAGCCCAAAAACCCTCCTTTTATCTTTAAGAAATAACTCTTCTGGGGCTGGAACTTCTGGTACCAAGGGTACATTTGCTACTTTAAAATTCTTGTGGGCTAAATACATGCTTAAGGGGGTCTTTGAAGTTCTAGATACTCCAACCAACACTATATCTGCCTTTTTAATTCCCCTTGTATCCTTTCCATCATCATATTTAACAGCAAACTCTACTGCTTCTACTTTTTTAAAATATTTTTCATCTAACCGTCTTATAAGACCTGATTCCCTTTTAGGTTCATATCCAAGAACTTGCTCCAATGCATTTAAAGCAGGTGTCATTAAATCTACAACAGGTATTCCATATTCCTCCCCCATCTCTATTATGAAATTTTTCAATTTTTCAATAACTATGGTATATATTATTATACACTTCTCATTTTTAGCTTCTTCAAATATCTCCATTATCTGTTCTTCATCTGTTATATAAGGGAATCTCCGTAATTCATACTTATCGGGGTTAAACTGACTTACAGCAGCTCTAGCCACTTGTTCTCCCGTTTCTCCTATGGAGTCGGATAATACATATATTGCAATACTCTTGTCCATAATATCACCCCTATTCATTATTTCCTAGGTCTACAAAAAGTCTAGTAATAGTAGTTTTAGTAATTCTACCTACTATTTTATAGGCTTTTTCACCTTTATCTGTTAATACTGTTTCTACTACAGGGATGCTGTCTATTTCATGTTCTATTAATTTTATAGCAGCTTCTAAAACCATTTCATCTGGAGTAGTCACTACTATATTAGGCATTCGGGTCATAATCACACCTACTGGTGTTTTATATAGATCTAAGCCTCCTATAGCATTTTTTAAAAAATCTTTTCTAGATACTACTCCAGAAAGATATCCATTGGAAGTTACATATATAGTACCTACGTCTTCTAAAAACATGGTAACTATTGCGTCATAGATACTACTCTCCTCATCTACTACAACAGGTACAGATTTCCTTTCCGCTACTTTTATCTCCTTGATTTTTTCTGATATAAAGCTTAAAGTAGTCTTTCCAGTATAAAAATAACCTACTTTAGGCCTTGCGTCTAATATACCTGACATTGTAAGTATAGCTAAATCTGGGCGGAGAGTTGCACGGGTCAATTTTAGTTTTTTTGCAATATTTTCACTAGTTATTGGCTGATTGTACTTAACTATATCTATAATCTTCTCCTGCCTTTCACTTAATTGAATAGAAATCACCACCCTTTTTCAGTGCCAATTTAAACGGCAATTATAACGACAAAAGGCAATTTTACATAATCTTTATTATTTGACTATCTTGGACAGGTCACATATCATTAACATAGTTTCAGCTATTTTAGACAATAAGCTCAATCTATTTTCCCTTAATTCTTCATCATCTACCATTACCATTACATGATCAAAGAAATTATCAACAGGTTCTCTTAGTGCTATAAATTGTTCCAATGCTTTATCATATTCTTTTTTATTTAGCCAAGTTATTACCTTATCTTCAATACTATTAAAAGCCTCGTATAGCTCTATCTCCTCTTCTTCGACTAAAAGTTCTCTCTTGACTTCCATAGAACTAGCCTTTTCCCCTAAGTTTATAACCCTATTAAAAGTTGTCAATACTTCTTCCAAGCCTTTATTTTCTATATAATCGTTTAATTTGTCCGCTCTAAGTTTTAAATCATATACATCATCTGTTTCTGTGCTTAATACTCCATCGATTATATCATATCTTATACCCATATCACTAAATATATTTTTTATTCGACCATTGAAAAACTCAAGTATCTCCTGTTTTGTATTTTCATAGTCAAATACCAAACTGTTTTCATCTACGTATATATATAAAGCAAAGTCTACTATATCTCCTAAATTCAAATTTAGTTTTCTATCCAATATTATATTTATTATACCCAAGGCTTGCCTTCTTAGCCCATAAGGGTCTTGAGAACCTGTAGGCTGTATACCTATAGCAAAACTTCCTGCAATAGTGTCTAATTTATCTGCAATACTAAGGATGGCTCCAGCAGTAGTAGTGGGCAATTGATCCCCTGCAAATCTTGGAAGATACTGCTCATATATAGCTAAGCTTACTATTTCATTCTCCCCAGATTGTTTAGCATACTCCATACCCATTTTCCCTTGAAGTTCTGTAAATTCATCTACCATCTTAGTTACTAGATCAGCTTTAGAAAGATAGGCTGCTCTCTCGATATTTTTTTTGGTTTCCTGCCCTACTTCCAAATAGTTGCCAATCTTTTCTGCCAATTTTTGCACTCGAATGGTTTTATCATATAGGGTTCCTAACTTTTCTTGAAATATTATATTGTTTAATTCTTCTACATAATCTTCTAGAGGCTTCTTAATATCCTCATAATAAAAGAATTTAGCGTCTTCAAGGCGTGCTCCTAAGACTTTTTCATTGCCTTTTGTAACTATATCTATATGTTTTTCGTTCCCATTTCTTACAGTTATGAAATAAGGCAGTAGCCTTCCTTTATCATCTACTACTGGAAAATAACGCAAATGTTCTTTCATAGGTGTTATAACTACATCCACTGGTAGTTGTAAATACTCATCTTCTATTCTTCCTATCAATGGGGTAGGATATTCCACTAAATAGGTAACTTCTTCTAATAATTCAGCATCCATTAGTAGATTGCCACCCTTTTCTTTTGCTAATCTTTCAGAACCATATTTAATAATATCCTTTCTTTTGTTTTGATCTACTATTACATAATTTTCTTCTAAGATTTTAAAATACTCATCTACTGAGTTTACTTCAATATGGCTACTACCTAAAAATCTATGTCCTCTAGTTATATTTCCCACCTTAATTCCTTCCAAATCAAAAGGTACTACACTTTCGTTGTAAAGGGATACAATCCATCTTATTGGTCGAGCAAATCTAATATTTTTACCTCCCCATCTCATGGATTTAGGAAATACTATAGATTTAATTATATTGGCCATATTTTTTGACAATACTTCCTCTGTCATTTTCCCGTTTTTTACTACATTAGCATATACATATTCCTCTCCATTATAATCTTGAAAACTGATTTGATCTATATCTATTCCTTGCCCTCTCATAAAACCTTGAAGAGCTTTCGTAGGATTCCCTTTTTCATCATAAGCAATTCCTTTTGCAGGACCCTTTATCTTTTCTTCTATAGTTTCTTGTTTGTCTCCTAATCCCTCTATAATAAGAACTAATCTCCTAGGAGTAGCATAGGTTTCAATACTTTCATATTCTATTCTTTGCTCTTTTAAAAGATTTTTCATATTATTCTCAAGTTGAGCCAATGCATTGCCAATAAATCTTGCTGGTAACTCCTCTACTCCAATTTCTAATAGGTACTTATTATTCATTTCTACTACCCCCTTCTTTTAATAGAGGATATCCTAAACTTTCCCTTTGTGCTATGTATTTAGATGCAACCATTTTAGCCAAGGACCTAACTCTTGATATATAATGAGTTCTTTCAGTTACAGATAAGGCTCCTCTAGCATCTAGCACATTGAAAGTATGGGAACACTTTAGCACATAATCATAGCTGGGAAGGACTAATCCTTCTTCAATATTATTAATAGCTTCTTCTTCATATATATCGAATAGATTTCTAAGGGTTTCTATATTTGCTTTTTCGAAACTATATACAGAGTGTTCATATTCAGCTTGTTTAAATATATCTCCATATGTTATATTTTCATTCCATTTTATATCAAATATATTGTCCACATCCTGTAAATACATGGCAATTCTTTCTAAACCGTAGGTTAATTCTGCTGATTCCAATTCACAATTGATACTTCCTACTTGTTGGAAATAAGTGAATTGTGTAATTTCCATACCATCTAACCATACTTCCCATCCTAAACCCCAAGCACCTAATGTGGGAGCTTCCCAATTATCCTCTACAAATCTAATATCATGCTTTAGAGGATCTACTCCTATTTCTTTTAAACTATCTAGATAAGTATCCTGTACATTGTCAGGGGATGGTTTTAATATTACCTGTAATTGATGATGTTGATATACTCTATGGGGATTTTCACCGTACCTAGCATCTGCTGGTCTTCTTGATGGTTCTACATATACCACCTTCCAAGGTTCTGGTCCTAAGGCTCTTAAAAAAGTATGAGGGCTCATGGTACCAGCACCTTTTTCCACATCATAAGGCTCTAATACTGTACATCCTTTACTTCCCCAATAGTTTAGTAATTTCAGATACAATTCCTGAAAGTACATATGTTTAAACCTCCTCATTTACTTAATTTATAAATACAAAAAACCTTTACATCCCTATAGGGACGAAAGGTTACTTCCGCGGTTCCACCCTATTTAATACCTGATGGTATTCCCTTCAATAAAATATGCTCAGAAGTGCCTTTTATCAACATTTTATACTAGGCTTTCACCAACCCTAGCTCGCTTTAATATACATATTGACTTTTTCTTCTTCATTGCATACCAATTTGAATTTACTATATAGTTTATAATCTAACAAAAAATACATAGCTTGTCAATATGATTGTTCATTCATCCCTTATCTACTATCAATCCACTAAATTATTTATATTGATTATTTCACCATCTTCTTTTTCTATTTCTATGGTGCATTTAGCAATAATAGCAGAACCTAAACTTATTAAAGCTAATGGAACCGATATTATAGTGCCTAAAGCTGCGGCTGTTACTGGTATATTCATGATTGTTTCTCCATCTTTTTTAACACTAATCCTGGTTACATTACCTTTTCTTAATATCTCCTTTACTTTATCAATCATCTGTTCTCCTCTATGGGAGATATTGTCAGTCCAAGATTTTCTACTTTCTTCTATTAAAATTATAGCTTCTACTACATCCCCTTCTGTTTTTTCTAAAGCTTCTTTGGCTTCTTTAAAGGTAGCAGCAGTTCGTGCTATTACGGCATCGATCTTTTCTAAGGATATGTCCATTTTATACCCCTCCATTATTTATCATTGATTTTAACATATTTAAAGAATTAAATTCTTTTCTATCTATCTTATTTAATATGTATTTTTCCATAATAGCATGTAATTTAAACGTAGTACTTTCAGGTATTTTTAGGTATATTACTTCATCTAATGGAGTATATAATAGTAATTTCATTGCTTTATACATATTTAAATCCATGTCTTCGCAATGAGAATCCTTATAAAAACAATTTTTACACACTATCCCACCTTTTTCTATATTAAATTTTACTACATCTAAATTCATGCTGCCACAATTAACACATTTATTTAAATAAGGCTTGTAGCCTAAAAAAGAAATATATTTTAATTCATAAGCAAGAATAAATTTAAGAAAATCTTCGTCTAATTTAGATAATACAAATAATCCTTTACGTAACAAAAAAAATATTTTTTCATTTGGTTCTTCTTCCATAATAGATAAATCTGTTAATTCCAACAAATAAGAACCATACATTAATCTATTGATATTTTCCCTTATGGAATAAAAAGAATCTATTATATCTCCTTGGTTTATATAATAAAAATTTCTCCCTTTATATAATTGATATTCATTATAAGAAAAAGCCTGGGTGTTGGCAATTAACTGGGATTTAGGTCTATAAGCTCCCCTAGCCATGGCTTGAATCTTTCCATGTTTTAGGGTATATATAGTCAATATTTTACTAGTTTCTCTAAATCTAAATTCTTTCAATACTATTCCCTCTGTTTTTGTTAGCATTTATTTAACCTTTCTATTTATAGCCAAAATAGCGTAATTTGTTTTCCTTTTCTCTCCAATTTTTCTCTACCTTAACCCATAATTGTAAATTTACTTGACTACCTAATAGTTTTTCTATATCTAATCGTGCACTTTTCCCAATTTCCTTTAGCATTTGTCCTCTTTTACCTATTATAATACCTTTATGGGACTCCTTTTCACAATATATAGTTGCATGAACATCTATTAAATCCTTATCTTCCCTCTTTTCTATACTGTCTATAGCTACAAAAATACCATGGGGAACTTCTTCCTTTAGATATTCCAAAGCCTTTTCTCTAATTATTTCTGATATAATAAGTCTTTCTGGTTGATCAGTTATCATATCCTCTGGAAAATATTGAGGTCCCTCTGGTAATAATTTTTTTATTGTTTCTACATACTTATCTACATTGGTTCCGTTTATGGCAGATACTGGTATTATATAACTAAACATGTTTAAATCGTCGTATTTTGATACTAGTTTGTCCATTTGCTGTTGGTCTATCTTATCTATTTTATTTATTAACAGGATTATTGGAGTTTTTATATCCTTTAACTGGTTTATAATATAGTTGTCTAATCTTCCTGTTTTCATACTTTCATCTACCATAAAAGTTACTATATCTACTTCTTCTAAGGTACTTTTTGAAACTTTCAGCATATATTCTCCTAATTTATTTTTGGGTTTTTGAATCCCAGGAGTATCTAGAAATACTATTTGACAATCTTCTTCTGTATACACTAACTGTATCTTATTTCTTGTAGTTTGGGGTTTATCTGATATAATAGATATTTTTTCTCCAATTATGTGATTAAGCAATGTGGATTTACCTACATTTGGTCTTCCTATTACTGTTACAAAGCCTGATTTATACATATAATCACTCCTGTACTATTTTAAATCTTCTGGCCCAAAACTATGGGGCAATAATTCATCTAGGGTATATTCTCTGTAATCATCTTCAGAGTTTGCTACTATTACTATAGCATCTTTACCAAATTCCCTTATAACCTGTCTACACACTCCACAGGGATAAGTATAATCAGAATCTCCTACTACTGCAATAGCTTTTATCTTTTTATGACCTTCCGATATAGCTTTAAATATAGCAGTCCTTTCAGCACAAAGGGTTGGCGAATAGGATGATATTTCAATATTACAACCAGTATAAATACTTCCATCTTCTGTTAATACAGCTGATCCTACCCTAAATTTAGAATAGGGTACATAAGCTTTTTTCTGAGCTTCTAAAGCCCTTTTTATTAAATATTTTCTATCCATACTATCTCTCCTTTAATAGTAAAATTATTTTCTTCATACTATCCTCCATTAGCCAATTACTTGAAATACTAGTACACCTATTATTATACCTAATAATGCACCAGATATCACTTCAAACAAAGTGTGTATTTTCCCTTCTATTCTACTTTCTCCTACTAAAACAGCCATAAAAAACGCAAGGGTAGAGACTAATATATTATTAGCTTCAAAGGCAATTATAGTGGCCACACAAAAGGATACAGCTGTATGCCCACTAACAATTCCCCCTTGAAAAGGAGTACCTCTCCCTCTATAATGTTTGGTTTTTATTCCTATAGTCGATAAAATTACCAATACTAAAGCTACAAAGGTTAAATGAACTGGAGATTTTTTAATCTTAAATAGTATTCGATTAGTATAGGGATTTAATCTATCAAAAAAAAGCAAATATCCTACTATTAAAGAATTAATTGCTGCTATTAAAACCCCACCAGCAGCTACATCTTTTGCTATTCGAGCTAATGGATGAAAATCTTCCGTTATTAAGTCTATAGTCCTTTCTATAGCTGTATTTATCATCTCAGTGATAAATACCAATGATATAGTAAAAAAGAGCAATAAAAGTTCTCCCCTTGAAAAATCAAAAAACAAACTTAGTAAGATAACTATTATAGATATTACAAAATGAATTCTCATATTTCTTTCAGTTTTTAAGGTATATATTATACCAGAAACAGCGTAGTTAAAGCTTTCTATTAAAGATCTAGACTTCATAACATTCTCCTACTTTTCATCTTTAAATATTTTTAGTCTTTTCATTACTTCTTTTTCTTTATTCCTCATAATAGATTTTTCTTCTTCCTCCATATGATCGTAGCCTAATAAATGAAACATACTATGAGCTGTTAAATATGCTACCTCCCTTATGAAAGAATGTCCATAAATTTTAGATTGTTCTAATGCCCTTTCAGCAGAAATGACAATATCTCCTAATATAGGTACAGGTAGTGAAACATCCTCTTCTAAAGGAAAAGATAATACATCTGTTGGACTATCTATATTTCTATATTCTTTATTCAACTGCTTTATCTCTTTATCGTCTACAAAGGATATACTTATTTCATAATCTAAAGATTTATATTCTAATATTAGGCATTCTTTAATTACTTGTTCTAATAATTCATGTATTCTTTCATCTATGTTAACTCCTTCTTGTCTGTTGTCTATATATATTTTCATCTACAACTCTCCTTTTTCTTTATCTAATTCCAAATTTGGGTATTCTATCCTTTCATGGAATATTCCCATCATAATGGTTGAAAAGGCATTGGCAATTGTATTTAAATCCTTAAGAGTCAAATTACATTCTTCTAATTGTCCATCCTGGAGTTTTCCTTTAATAATATTTCTTATCATTTCTTCTATATTTTTTTTAGTAGGTTCTTTAAGGGATCTAACAGCGGCTTCAGTAGAATCTGCTAACATAACTATGGCTGCTTCTCTAGTTTTAGGCTTAGGCCCTGGATATCTAAAATCTTCAATGTTGACTTCTTTTGACTCATTTTCTTTTAATGCCTTGTGGTAAAAATAGGATACTGTTGTATCCCCATGATGTTGAGCAATAATATCTATTATCTCTTCTGGTATATTATACTCTTTTGCTAAAGCTATACCATCTTTTGTGTGATTAGTAATTATCAAAGTACTCATATTGGGTTTTAGTTTATCATGTGGGTTGTCCATTCCCAATTGATTTTCCTTAAAGAAATAAGGTCTTTTAAGTTTTCCTATATCATGATAATAAGCTCCCACCCTAGCTAATAGAGGGTCTGCTCCAATAGCTTCTGCAGCCCTTTCACTTAAATTCCCTACAATTATGCTATGATGATAAGTTCCCGGTGCCTCTAATAACAAGCGTTTTAAAAGAACCTGATTAGGATTAGATAGTTCTAACAACTTTAAAGGAGTTACAATTTTAAATATATTTTCCCATATGGGTAAAGTTCCTATTGTCAATACAGCACAAAATAGACCATTGAGCATTCCATAACCGCTTTTAGCTATTACATCAATACCTTCTAACTTTTTTATCAATCCAAAGGATACAATAGTTAATACATTTGATATGCCTATTAGAAGCCCATTTATCAATATATTATATCTCTGTTGTTGCTTAGTAACCATATAAGCTCCTATACTACCACTTACTAAATACATTGCAATTATAGTCTCATCTAATTTTAACATAAAACCTAAAATAAATATTATAAACATATTAACTATTAAAGATAATCTTATATCTATCAATATTGCAATTAAAAGGGCAGCTGTAGATACAGGCATTATAAAAGGTGATATATTATAGGTACCTTCGGATATTAATATTATAGTGGTGATTATGATGATTAATATTAAGAGCATATTTCCTTCTAATACTTCCCTATTGAATAGATAGATGTATCCAAATATAATTATCTGCAATAATAATATTAGTATCACAATACCTACAACAGTTCTTCTATCATATCCATCCTTTTCCTTCAACAATCCTGATTCTCTAATTAAATCTAGAGTATGACTATCTATAACATCCCCTTTTCTTACAATTACTTGATGCTCTTTTATAATAACAGGTTCTACTTTAGCTATTTCCTCTTCTTTTCTCCTCTTTGTAGCTTCTTCATCTATAAACTTATTTGGTTGTATAGTGCTAGTTAAAAGAGCTATGCCCAATTTTTTTTCGTTTTCACTAAGATCTATTGTTTCAAAAGTTTTTTCTATATTGCCCTTTTCGTATTCTAAATCCTCTTCTCTTATCCCTACTCCCATTATTTGACTAATCAAATCATATAAAGTGTTTTCAAAATTATCCAACTCATCTTCACTTAATCTCAAGGCAATATAATATTCGTTTTTGGAAAGGAGAATTCTAGATTCTTCTCCTAAAACTTCTACCTTTTTACTTAGAGTTAATGTTTCATCAGCTTGAAGTTTCCTTACTTTGTCAAAGAATTCCTTAATATTGTTTTTCATGGTCATCTGTACTGATGGACTTAATCTATATCTAGGTTCAACATTATTAGCTGCCTCTGCTTTTAATTTCTCCGTGGCAATTTTATCCTCAATTTCTTTGGTAGCTCTTATCTCAAAAGGTGCAGTATCTCCAACTTTTACATCTATTTTTTTAGTCTCTACTTTTTGAATTGTAATAAAAAAAAGGATTGTAGTAAATAACAATAGTGTTATTATATTTAAATAGGTTTTCTTTTTTCTTTCATTCATAATTATTTTTCCCTTTTTGCTATTTTTCCCCTTTGTTTTTCTGTTCATTTGGGTAGCCCCCTTGTCTATCTACCTTTGTTTTCATATTTTTCATAAGCCTCAATTATCTTTTGAACTAGGGGATGCCTAACTATATCATATTTTGTTAAGTATACAAAATCTATACCTTCCACATTGCATAATATCTTTGAAGCTGATACTAAACCTGAAGATTTCCCCTTAGGTAAATCAATTTGAGTTATATCTCCAGTTATTATGGCTTTTGAGCCAAAGCCTAATCTCGTTAAAAACATTTTCATCTGCTCATTAGTGGTATTTTGCGCTTCGTCTAATATTACATAAGCAGAATCTAGAGTTCTCCCTCTCATATAAGCAAGGGGTGCTACTTCTATAAGACCCTTTTCCATAAGTTTTAAATAGGTTTCAAATCCTAGTATATCGAATAAAGCATCATAAATAGGTCTAAGGTAGGGATCTACTTTTTCTTGTAGATCTCCTGGTAAAAAGCCTAAGTTTTCACCAGCTTCTACAGCAGGTCTAGTTAATATAATCCTATTTACTTCTTTATTTTTAAAGGCATTTATAGCCATAGCCATAGCTAAATAGGTCTTGCCTGTCCCTGCTGGCCCAATGCCAAATACTATATCATTTTGTTTTATTCCATCAATATATCTTTTTTGTCCAAGAGTTTTAGGTTTTATAGTTTTCCCTGATGCAGTGATACATACTGTATCATTTAATAAATCTTGTATGTTTTCCTCTTTTCCTTCTAGAATTAACTGAACTGTATAAAGTAAATTTTGTTTTGTAAGTTTTTTTTCACTTTCAATTATTTCTATTAATTTATTTATTAGTCTTACTCCTAATTCTGCAGAAAGCCCATCCCCTATAATAATTAATTTTCCTTCTCTTAAAACTATTTCTACATCTAATTCTTCTTCAATTATATTTACATTTTCATCTAATTTTCCAAAAAGTTCTGGGATAACTCGATTATCCTTGATAACTATTTCTCTTTCTTGTTTCTCCTTTGTCAAAATACAAGCCTCCTTTATTCCATATTGATTATCTGTTTTTGACCAATATCTTCAACTACCTCTACTACAACGTAGGTAGATAATATACCATTTTTTACATCATATATTACATCTTTAAATTGTATTTCAGCTTCCCTTGGAATTTGTTTGTTCAACTCCTCTATGGCTTTGATATAAGAGGACTTTTTTAAAAACTCAATATTTTGTTTTACTTCTTTTCTTTCTACTTCCATGTATTCATATACAAATAATTTAAAAGGTAAATTAAACCTGCCACTGAAAGGTTTTATCTCTTTTGTGTTTTTAACATAATGTTCATAAGGTATATCCTCTTTAAAAAATTGAATACCCTTTTTTCCAAACTTTATTTCATGTATTTCCATCTTTTCGCCAGTTTCTTCTTCTACTACCTTCATTAAAGGTTCATCTACTCTATAAAAATATCTAGTTTTTGCTAAAACTTCCCCTTCTGCATGAACGAGAATATTATCCTCTGTGTTTTCATCTACTATTATACCCGATATTAGTATTTGGCCCTTTTTAACTACATCTCCTTTTCTAACCATTGTTTTGCCATTTTTCACTATAGCTTTTGTTATTACTCCTTTTTTACTTGCTACTATATGACAAGGAGTATTTATATCTAATTTTTCAGGGGGTATATCCTGTTCATATATGGTTATAATCAATCTTGTGCCTTTGATATCAACAGAAACAAAAGAAAGACAATCCAATTCATTCAATAATATACTTCTTATATAATTTTTATCTATATTATATTTTATTATACCTGATTTAATATTTTCATCTGCCAATAACTCCATTATTACTTCATTACTATAAGTTTCATTACCAACTATCTCTATACTCCATATAAAGGAAGACAAGATAATAATTATGCTGAAAAATATCAAGACTCCAAATCCTAACATCTTCCGATTTTTTAACCTATATAATAAAAAAGGAATCCCCTTTTTATCTAATACCTCAACCCTACAGCCTACTTTTCTTACTACTTCTTTTAATGCTCTAAATCCTTTAGTACTTACCTTCATTTCTAATAAAGTATGATTTATCCTTTTTATATCCCAAAGATATATATCCTTTGCTGCAGCTAAATTTAAAAATCTCTCCAATGTTAGCCCCTCAACTTTTATAATAACATATCCCCTTAAATAATTCCATGTTTTTATAATCTCCACAATCCCACCCCTTAGCTGATTATCTCTATCTTTTCTATATTTCCAGTAACTATTATCTCTTCTGAAAGTATAGTTTTTAACTCTAGATTAGTTCCTTCAACTTTAAGAATACCTATGTTTGAGTTGATTCTAAGGGCTTCCTGTGTATACTCTATAATACCTTTATGATTTGATATATGAAGTTCCAGATCTCCTATCATAATAATCTTGGGTAAATCCAGTACTATATCTTTTGGTAATTCAAATGTTTCTGATATATTGTATTTAAAATCATCTACTCTACTTTTCATATACAATCCTCCCTTCTAATAATTTTATGCTTGGGAGTATTTTAGTATTACAAGGAAAAGAGCATGTAGAAACTACATGCTCTTTCGTCTATTTCTTATGCTTACAGGTTCTTGTAGTATTTCTGAATATACTACGCCTTTTATAATATCTTTTTTAATCTGCTCACTAGATAATCTTTTTCTTTTATCTTTTGTCTTAGTTTTTGATACTATTGCTGTTTTTTTATCATCTATTTGAGGAAAAAGAGGTTCATCCCAAGGTTTCATCTCTAAAGAATACTTTGTACTATCCTCTACTAATTCTTCTTCTCTCATATTATAATCAATTTTCATATCTTCTTTAGGTCTAAAATCCTTCATTTTTGTAGGAGTCTCCAAATCTTTCCTTTTACTTCTCTTGGCTTTTTCTAGTTCAATTTTTTGTTTATCCCTTATACTTTTTAAAATTACATCTATTACAATTATAAATATAAAAAAAAGTAAAATACTTGGGAACATTACCTATCGCCCCCTAATCTTCATCATCTGTATCGTCTTCAGCTAGCTTGGATATGGAATCTCTCATATCTGTATCCGCCAATATATTTCTCATATTATAATAATCCATAAAGCCTATATTACCCTCTTTTAGTGCATAGGCTATTGCAAGAGGAACTTCTGCTTCTGCTTCCACTACCTTAGCTTTCATGGCTTGAACTTCAGCTACCATTTCTTGTTCTTTTGCAACAGCCATAGCTCTTCTTTCTTCTGCTTTAGCTTGAGCTATACGTTTGTCCGCTTCTGCTTGTTCTGTTTGAAGTTTTGCTCCAATATTCCTTCCTACATCCACATCAGCTATATCTATTGACAGTATTTCAAAAGCAGTTCCCGAATCTAGGCCTTTATCTAATACTGTTTGGGAGATGGAATCTGGGTTTTCTAACACATCCTTATGGGAATTAGAACTACCTACAGTAGTTACAATACCTTCTCCTACCCTTGCTATTATAGTTTCTTCTCCTGCTCCTCCAACTAATCTTTCAATATTGGCTCTTACCGTTACCCTTGCTTTTGCAATTACTTCAATTCCATCCTTTGCTACTGCTGCAATTTGTGGTGTTTCAATAACTTTAGGATTTACACTTACTTGTACAGCCTCCAATACATTTCTTCCAGCTAAATCTATTGCTGCAGCTCTTTCAAATCCTAAGGGTATATTAGCCCTTTGGGCTGCAATTAAAGCGTCTACAAGGGTATTTACATTTCCCCCTGCAAGATAGTGAGCTTCTAGTTTGTCTACCCCTATAGTTAATCCTGCTTTCGTTGCTTTTATCATAGGATTAACTATCCTTGAGGGGACAACCCTTCGTAGCCTCATACCTATTAATGTCCCAATTCCAATCTTTACACCAGAAAAATATGCTGTTATCCATAAGCCTACTGGTATAAATGTGAAGAATAATATAACTAGAACAATTATTAGTATTGCGATACCAATAGTTACAACTGCTGATCCACCCATACTAAAACCTCCTTACAAATATTTTTGATCCTTCTACCCTTACTACCTTTATTGGCGTATTCTTTGGTATAAAACTTCCATCAGATAATGCATCTAGTCTTTTCCCATCTATTTCTATTATTCCAGTAGGGCGAAGTTCTGATACAGTAATACCTTCCTTACCTAAATATTCATCTTTAGATGGAGTACTTAAATATCCCTCTTCATCCTTTTGATGAGTCTTAAGGACTATTTTCTCTAGATGAGGACTTTTGTGTCCGAATTTAATTAGCAATGTAGTTATTATTGCTGTAATTATGATTGCTATACTTACGGATACCAGTGCAGATGTTACGGTACCCATAGCTAGTATGGTTCCTGCTATAATTAATATTATACCAGATATTCCTGGTAATCCAAAACCTGGTATTATTGCTTCTATTACCAATAATATCAGTCCAGTAACAAATATAGCTAACGAAGTCCACTGGGAATTACCAGCAACAATATTCCCTCCAAAAAATAATCCAAAAGCTATAATACTTATAGTCCCTCCAATTCCAAAACCTGGAGTAAATACCTCTATAATCAAACCTACAAATCCAATAGTCAATAACAATGTACTTATATATGGATTAGCTAATATTCTAGATAGTTTTAACTCTATCCCCTCTTCTACTTTAACTACATTCCCATAAGATATATTAAAAAATTGAAGCATCTCATCATAGTCATTAGAAACCAAATCACATATTCCATACTTCAAAGCTTCGTTACTAGTCAAATTCAGCAACTTGCCTTTTTCAGAAATACCTTCAATATATATATCCGTATCTGCCATAGCTTCAATTATTTTAGGATCTCTCCCTCTTAACTGGGCTACATCCCTTAAAAAACTCCTCCACATAGACAATACCTTTTCTGTATTTGGAATAGTCTCAGCAGAACCAATAGTGGAACTATTTGCCATTACAACTTTTTCAGAAGATATAGTAATTAATACCCCTGCTGATTCAGCTTTACTGTTTACAAAAGATATAGTTGGAATATCCAGTCCAATTATTAAATTCTTAATCTTCTCAGCTTGATCGATTAATCCACCATAGGTATCTATCTCAAATATTATTGCCTTAGGAGACTTTGCCAATATATCATTTAATGTTGATTTTAAATAATTATAAGTGGCTTTATTAATCTCTCCTTGTATGGGAATTACATATACATCTCCAGAACCCTCAGCTAATGCCACTATACTAAATAGCAAAAGAAATATAACAGATATAATAACAAGCCTTTTCCATTTCAACATATTCACCTCCTATTATCATTATATTAATACCCTAAATATTATACAAGGAAAACATTATAGGATTTAAAATATAAGTTAAATATACTTTTTGCATTACTCATATTGATATATATATAAATAAAACCTGGGGTAAAACCCAGGTTTATCCTATATGTTCTTTTACTATTTTACTAACCATACTGCCATCGGCTCTGCCTTTTACCTTTGGCATTACGGATTTCATAACTAGTCCCATATCTTTCATGGTCTTGGCTCCTACTTCATCTATTGTTTCAATTACAATTTTTTCAATTTCTTCTTCTGTAAGCTGTTTAGGTAAATACTCTAGTAAAATATCTATCTCCTTTTGAGTCAATTCTACTAAATCTTGTCGTTCCCCTTTTTTAAAATCTTCAATGGCATTTTTTTTCTCTTTTAATTGTTTTGATATAATATCAATTATTTCTTTATCTTCTAACTGAATTCGTTCATCTACTTCTCTTTGTTTTATAGCTGCCCTAACCATAGTAATAGTATTTTTCCTAATGGTATCTTTGTTTCTCATGGAAGTTTTAAAATCTTCCGTAAGTTTTTCCTTAAGGGACATAAATCCACCTTCTTATAAAAATATATTAATATTTATTTTTCTTCCTTCTAGCTGCTTCTGACTTTTTCTTACGCTTTACACTTGGTTTTTCATAATGTTCTCTTTTTCTATATTCATAAAGAACACCTGAACGGGCACATTGCCTTTTGAATCTTCGTAGTGCATCATCAAGAGATTCGTTTTCTCTAACCTTTATTTCTGCCATCGACTTCTCCCTCCCCTCTTCCAATGCAAGAGTGCTCCCATACTACCTATGGCAAGCGGAATACGACACTAAATAATTATACATCAGTTTTATGGTTTCTGCAACCAGTATTTAGCCTGGAGGCCATAAAAGTTGACGTCCAGCTAATACATGGAAGTGAATATGGGAGACAGTCTGCCCTCCAAATTCTCCACAATTGTTTACAATTCTGTAACCCTCTTCATGTAATCCCAGCTGTTTTGTAAGTTTTTTTATAATTAAGAATATGTGGCCTATTAGTTCTATATCTTTTTCACTTATATGATTTGTAGATTCTATATGCTCCTTTGGCACTACCAAAAAATGAACTGGTGCTTGAGGATTTGAATCTTTGAAGGCGATAATTTTATCATCTTCATATATGATATCGCTAGATATTTCTCTGTCTACAATCTTACAAAATATACAATCTGTCACCTTCTCACCTCCCCCATTTTTATCCATCTGTATAAATTTAGACCACAGTTCTATATATATTATATTCTATACAAATCTTAAAATTCCTCTATTTTTCCTATTAAAATATCCTCTTCTATATCAATTATTTTTACAGGCAATATTTTCCCTCTAATAGAATCCTCTCCTTTAGCCTTAACCCTTATATAATTAGTGGTATATCCTTCCATAAAGCCCATATCATCTTTGCTATTTTCCTCAAACAGTACCTCTAAACTATTGCCTAAAAATTTTTTATTGAAATCCTTCATAAGTTTATTTCCTAGTGCTATAAGCTTATCTGAACGATAATTTTTTATATCTCCATGAATTTGGTTTTTAAATCTACTTGCCGGAGTACCTTTTCTAGGGGAATATTTGAAAACATGAATTCTTGAAAACCCTATTTCTTCTACAAAATCACAAGTCTGTTGGAATTCCATATCCGTTTCTCCAGGAAAACCTACTATTATATCTGTAGTTATTCCCACATTAGGCATATAACCTCTTATTAATTTTACTATTTCCCTATATTGTTGAGTTGTATACTTTCTATTCATCCTTTTTAGAACAGTATCTGAACCACTTTGTAATGATAAATGGAAATGGTCACAAAGCTTATTTGTATTTAAAGCTCTTTCCATAAATAGGCTATCTATTAAAGTTGGTTCTATAGAACTTAAACGTATTCTTTCTATACCATCTACTTTTGCCACTTCTTCTATTACATCTAGTAAAGTAAGAGGCCCTAAATCCTTCCCATAGGAAGCCACATGTATCCCCGTCAATATAATTTCTTTAAAACCAGCTTCTGATAATCTTTTGGTTTCTTCTATTATATCCTTTAAATTCCTACTCCTTATGGGTCCTCGAGCATAAGGAATAATACAATAACTACAAAATTGATTACATCCTTCTTGAATCTTTATATAAGCTCGAGTCTTAGATTTTACATTTATTATATCTAAATTTTCAAAATCCTTGTATCCTTTTATATCCTTTACTATATTTATCTTCTCATTGTTTGTAATGGCTTTTTCACATAAATCTACTATTTTATCCCTATGAGTTGTTCCTATAACCACATCTACTCCTTCTATTTTTCCTACCTCATCTGGAGCCACTTGAGAATAGCAACCTACTACAGCAATGATTGAATTCTTGTTGGATCTTTTAGCTCTTCGTATAAATTGTCTAGATTTCCTATCCCCTAAATTGGTTACTGTACATGTATTTATTACATATATATCTGCAACCTCATCACTTTCCACTATTTGATAGCCCTTTTTTTCAAATAATTCTTCCATAGCTTCTGTTTCATATTGATTTACTTTACAGCCTAAAGTATAAAAAGCTACTTTTCCCATCTTATCACTCCTATATCCCCAAGCTCGTACAATATAATAGTTGATACTACTAAGCCTGCAGTTTCAGTTCTTAGAATCCTTGGCCCTAAGGTTACACTTTGTCCACCAATAGATTTCAAAAGTTGTATCTCTTTTTCTTCAAATCCGCCTTCTGGCCCTATTATTATATTGATTTTATTGCCTTCTATATTACCTAATATACTTTTCAAACAACCTTTTTTCTCCATTTCATAGGGTACTAATATGTTCTTTTCATCCTTTAGATTGTTCAACATCTGTTTAAAGTCCATTATATCTAGGACATCCGGTATACAATCTCTTTTGCTCTGCTTTGCTGCTTCCTCTGCTATCATCCTCCACCTATTTAGCTTGGATTGCTCCTTTTTTTTATCTTTTATTTTTACAATGGTCCTATTGGTGATTATAGGATAAATTTCCTTAACTCCAATTTCCGTGTTTTTTTGAATTATATAGTCCATTTTATCCCCTTTAGCTATGGCTTGATATAATGCAATATGAATAGGAGGCTCATTTTTCCCTTGAAAACTTTCTACTATTTTTGTAACTATCTTGTTATCATATATTTCTATTATATTACATCTATAAATTCCATTGCTAGAGGATATTTCTATTGTATCCCCAACTTTCAATCTTAAAACATCTTTAATATGTTTTGTATCTTGCCCAAGGATTTCTATTATTTCTTCATATATTTGTTCTTCTCCAACAAAAAACCTGTGCATATTTATTCCCCTTTTACTCTTGTAGCCACTATAGTAGCCCAATCCCCTATAACTTTTATTTCTATTATTTGATAATCATTGTTTTCTAGTGCCTGAGTCACCATGTCTATCTTTTCAGTTATTATTCCCGATGCAATAAATATCCCCGATTCCTTTATATGATTATGAAGGAATTCTATAAGCTCTACAATCACTTCTGCTATAATATTGGATACTATAATATCAGCTTTTCCTTCTACTGCATCCAACAAATTCCCTGCTTTTATCTCTACTATATGATCTACTCCATTGAGTTTTACATTTTCTTTAGATACCTTAACACTTAATTCATCTAAATCTACTCCTATTACATGTTTAGCACCTAACTTTGCTGAAGCAATACTCAATATTCCACTACCCGTTCCTATATCATATACTACATGACCTTCTTTTACATATTTTTCTAATGTTTCTATACACATAATTGTCGTTTCATGAGTTCCTGTTCCAAAGGCCATACCAGGATCTAGTTCAATTATTAATTCTTCATCTTCTTTTTGATATTTTTCCCAGGTAGGTTTGATAATTATCCTTTCTCCAATTTTAGTTGGTTTATAGTACTTCTTCCAGCTTTCTGCCCAATCTTTTTCATATACCTCCGTTATGGTAACCTGACCTAAAGGCTTATCAAATTGGCTATGAATATTCCTTTCAATATTATCTCTAATGAGCTCTATCTTATCTATTAAATCTTCGCTTTCTGGAAAATAAGCTTTTATTATTACCTCTTCATAATCCTGCCTAATAAGACTAGGATCTATAAAATCCCAATCTTCTTCTGATTGTTGAAAGGCTAATATATCCTTAGGATCTTCTATGGCTAATCCTGTTACACCTAAGTCATACATTATATTTGCCACCATTTCTTCTGCTTCAGTAGTAGTTTTAACTTGAACCTCAATCCATTTCATGACCTTCACATCCTTTTTATGAATCTCAAAATATTATACCCTAAATAGCTTAGAATTACCACAACTTAAAAAAACAATCACTCCCATTTGAGTGATTGATTAATTACCAAAAGCATCTTTCATCTTACCAAAGAACCCTTTTTTTTCTTCTTTATGGTATCCTCCACTTTCTTTAGCAAATTCTTTAAGTAATTCTTTTTGCCTCTCGTTCAACTTTTTAGGTACCTGAATTTCTACAGTAAAATATAAGTCACCTTTCCCTATCCCCCTCACATTAGGAATTCCCTTGTTCTTTAATCTAAATTGAGTTCCTGTTTGGGTTCCTTCAGGTATGATATGTTTTATCACTCCATCTAAGGTAGGGACTTCTATTTCTGCACCTAAAGCTGCATCAGTAAAAGATATGGGCACCGTAACGTATATATCATTGCCATCTCTTTGGAAAAATTCATGCTCCCTTACATTTATATAAATAAATAGATCTCCTGGTGGACCTCCTCTTTCACCCATTTCTCCTTCCCCACGAATGGATATAATAGAGCCAGTATCTACACCTGCAGGAACTTTTACTTTTATTTTTTTATTTTTTATTTCCTTGCCAGTTCCTGAACATACAGTACATTTTTCTTTGATTATTTCTCCTGTACCATTACATTGATCACAAGTTGCCACTCTAACAAATTGCCCAAAAGGACTTCGTTGAGCATATCTTACTTCTCCTGTTCCATGACATTTACTACAAGTTTCTTTGCTACTTCCTGGCTTAACACCTGTACCATCACATGTTTCGCATTGTTCCGTCTTCCTTATCTGGATTTCCTTCTCTACCCCAAATACCGCTTCCATAAATTCTAAATCTAAATTATATCTCAAATCAGCTCCTCTTACTGGACCTCTCCTTCTAGAAGAAGTTTGTGAAAAACCGCCACCAAATATATCGAATATATCATCAAATATATCTCCAAATCCACCAAAATCTTGACTATATCCTCCTTGACCATTCACTCCTGCATGGCCAAATGTATCATATCTTCTTCTTTTATCTGGATCACTTAAAACTTCGTAGGCTTCATTTATTTCTTTAAATTTTTGTTCGGCTTCTTTATCATCGGGATTCAAATCAGGATGATATTTTTTAGCCAAAGATCTAAAGGAAGATTTAATTTCATCTTGACTGGCATCTCTTGATACATTTAGTATTTCATAGTAATCTTTCAATCTATACACCTACCTTCAATTATAGCTAACATTAATTCTATCAAAATTCAAAGCTAAATCCAAGAGGGATTTAGCTTTGAATTTTTAAAATCTATTCATCATCATCTACCACTTCAAAATCAGCATCCACAACATCGTCATCATCATTACCTGAAGTGTCTGATTCAGTACCTTGGGATTCTGTTTGTTCGTACATCTTTTGAGATATAGTATAGAATTCTTGAGTTAACTCTTCAGTTTTCTTTTTAATTTCTTCTACATTATCCCCTTCTAAAGCCTTTTTAAGCTCTTCTATTTTTGATTCAACTTTAGATTTTTCCTCCTGAGAAACCTTATCTCCTATATCTTTTAGTATCTTTTCTGTTTGGTATACCATTGAATCCGCATTATTTCTTATTTCAATTTCTTCTTTTTTCTTTTTATCTTCTTCTGCAAATTTTTCTGCTTCTTTTACCTTTTGTTCAATTTCTTCCTCAGTTAAATTAGTTGATGCAGTAATAGTAATCTTTTGTTCTTTTCCAGTACCTAAATCTTTAGCTGTTACATTTACTATACCATTAGCATCTATATCAAAAGTAACTTCTATTTGTGGTACTCCCCTTGGAGCTGGTGGTATACCTGTTAATTGGAATCTACCTAGAGTAGTATTATCACGTGCCATCTCTCTTTCTCCTTGAACCACGTGAATATCTACAGAAGTTTGATTGTCAGCAGCTGTAGTAAATATTTGTGACTTTCTAGTAGGTATTGTGGTATTTCTTTCAATTAATCTAGTAGTTACACCACCTAAGGTTTCTATACCAAGGGATAGTGGAGTTACATCTAATAATAATAGATCTTTTACTTCCCCACTTAATACTCCACCTTGTATAGCAGCTCCAATAGCAACACATTCATCTGGATTAATATCCTTTTGGGGTTCTTTCCCTATTAATTTTTTTACTGCCTCCTGTACCGCTGGAATCCTTGTAGATCCTCCTACTAATATAACTTTCTCAATATCATTAGGTTTAAGTCCTGCATCTTTTAAAGCTAATCTTATTGGTTCCATTGTCTTCTCTACTAGATGAGAAGTCAATTCTTCAAACTTAGCTCTTGTAATGTCCATGTTTAGATGTAATGGACCAGAAGCTGTTGCAGTTATGAAAGGCAAGTTTATATTAGTTGACATTGTAGAAGATAATTCTTTTTTGGCCTTCTCTGCTGCCTCTTTTAACCTCTGTAAAGACATATTATCCTCTCTTAAATCTATTCCATGTTCCTTTTTAAATTCTTCAGCTACATAATCTATCAAAGCTTGATCAAAATCATCTCCACCTAAATGGTTATTACCGCGAGTTGCTAATACCTCAAATACTCCATCACCTATTTCCAAAATAGAAACATCAAAAGTACCTCCACCTAAATCGAATACCATAATCTTATGTTGCCCTTCATCTTTATCCATTCCATAAGCAAGGGCAGCTGCTGTTGGTTCGTTGATTATTCTCTGAACATTTAATCCTGCAATCTTTCCAGCATCTTTTGTTGCCTGCCTTTGACTGTCAGTAAAATAAGCTGGAACTGTAATTACCGCATCAGTTACAGTTTCACCTAAGTAATTTTCCGCATCAGTTTTGATTTTCTGTAAAATCATTGCTGAAATATCTTGGGGAGTATACTTTTTACCATCTATAACTTTTTCCCAATCTTTCCCCATTTCTCTTTTTATTGACATAATAGTTCTATCAGGATTGGTTATCGCTTGTCTTTTTGCCGTTTCCCCTACTAATCTCTCGCCATCTTTTGTAAAGGCAACTACGGATGGTGTCGTTCTATTACCTTCAGCATTTGGGATAATAACAGGATCTCCACCTTCAATTACAGCTACACATGAATTTGTAGTTCCTAAGTCAATACCAATTATTTTTCCCATATGAATTCCTCCTTATAATATTGTTTTATTTAGATACTTTAACCATACTTGGTCTAATGACTTTGTCATTTAACGTATACCCTTTTTGCAACACTTCTAATATAATCCCTTCTTCTTTGTCTTTCGTTTCTTCTACAAATACAGCATGATGTAAATTAGGGTCAAAAACTTCCCCTTTACATTCAATCTCACATAATCCATTATTCTTGAGAACCTCTAAAAATTGCTCATATATCATCTTTACTCCTTGATAGAAACCATCCTCTTCCTCTGCACTATCAAGAGCCCTTTCAAAATTATCTAATATAGGCAATAGCTGATTTATTAAATCCTCTATAGCATAAGAATATATATTTTCCCTTTCCTTTTTAATCCTATTCTTATAATTTGTAAAATCAGCTTGTAACCTTAAAAGACTATCAGTTAGCTCTTCAATCCTTTTATCTTTTTCCTCTAATTGGCTCTCTAAAGCTTCATCTAATTCTTCATCCTTTATTTCTTGTTCTTCTTGGTTTAGTTCTTTTTTATCCAATACTTCTTCCATTAAATCTTCCTTTGAAATTCCTTCTTTTTTTTCCATTTCATCACCCTCTAGATTCCTTATCTAATATTTATAAAGTTATACTATTACTCTATCATCTCCCTACTAACATTTCCAATATTTCTGTTAGATTAGCAGAAAATAATTTTAAAGCATTTATTACCATAGGATAATCCATTCTAGTAGGTCCTATTACACCAATTTTCCCAATTGTTACATCGCCTAATTTATAAGTGGTAGTTATTAGACTACATTCTTTTATTGGATCATATATATTTTCATTTCCTATGGTAATTTCTATTTCATTGCCATTGGTATTGCTTAATAATATATTTGCTAATAACTCTTTATCTTCAATAAAAGATATGAAGGACTTTGCTTTATCTAAATCTTTATATTCAGGAAAGTCAAATATCTTGTTGACTCCGTCAGCGTATACTTCTACACTATCAATATCATTAAAAGTTTTGTTTATTATAGGAATTATATTGTCTATAATCTTCTTATATTCATACATCTCTTTAAATATATCATTATCCATTTCCCTACCAATATCCTCTATGGTAAGCCCTTTTAGTTTATGGTTCAAAAAGTTAGATATAACTATTAGCTGATCCTCATCAATTTTTTTGTCTAGTCTAAATATGGTGTTTTTCACTATCCCTGAGTCATTTACTAATACTAATAACACTTTTAAATCATCTATAGGCAATAACTGTATATGTTTTAACTTACTCTTTTTCAATTGAGGTGATAGAGCTAATGCAGTATAACTGGTAATTGCAGACAATACCTTCGCTGAATTTTGAATCAATTCATCTATTTCACTTGCTTCACTAATCAATGCTTTTTTTATTTCCTCTTTCTTTTTTATATCCATCTTAAGCTTTCCTGTGTTCAAAAGTTGATTCACGTATAATCTATAAGCTTTATCTGAAGGCACTCTACCAGCAGATGTATGGGGTTTGTTTAAATATCCCAATTCTTCTAAATCCGACATCTCGTTTCTTATGGTTGCCGAACTAACTCCTAAATCATACTTCTTAGTTATAGTTCTAGAGCCAATAGGCTCTGCACTGACTATATAACTATTTATTATAGCATAAAGTACTTTTATCTTTCTATCATCCAACATATTATCACCTCAGTTTTTATGTTTTGGATGTTGTTAGCACTCGTTAACATTGAGTGCTAATTTAAAGTTACCACTACTTTGCCATTTTGTCAATACCCTTTTTAAATATTGTTCCTTAAGGTAGTAAATCTACGTATACTAAATTAGATAAATCAAGTCCTAAAGAAGTGAACCTTATGCAATTCTCATCCATAGATATTAATCCCTTTTCTTCATGTTTTCTAAATACATCTCCATAGATTTCGTCCACTGATACATTAAATCTTTGATAAAATTTCATCTTGTCTATTCCTTCTATTAGCCTAAGCCCCATTATCAAATACTCTGCCATCTCCATATCTCTATTTATTATCTCTTCTCCAGCTATAGGTAGCTGGTGATATTTAAGACATCTATAATAATTCTCAAAGTTTACATGATTCCAAAACCTTCTATTATCTAAATTGGAATGGGCTGCTATGCCAAATCCAATATAGGGGCTTAATTGCCAGTAAACTAAATTATGTTTACATCTATACCCTCTTTTAGAAAAGTTAGATATTTCATAGTGGTCATAACCATTTTCTTTTAATAATTTCACTCCTTTGTGATACATATATCTTTCTTTATCTTCATCTGGTAAATCAATTTTCCCTTCTTCATACCTTTTTTTTAGTAAAGTACCATCTTCTAGTATAAGACTATAGTAGGATATATGCTCTACATCCAATTTTATTATATCTTTTAAGGTTGTTTCACATTGATCTATAGTTTGATTAGGTAATCCAAATATTAAATCTACATTTACATTATCAAATCCTAAGTTTCTTATAGTTTCATAATTCCTATAAAAATCTATGGAAGTATGAACTCTCCCTATATCCTTTAAAAGTTTATCATCTAAAGACTGTACCCCAATGCTAATCCTGTTTATCCCAAAACTTTTATAGGATTTTAATTTTTGTTTACTTAATGTACCAGGATTTGCCTCTATGGTTATTTCTTCCAAATTTGAAGTATTGTAATTTTTATGAATATAATCTAATATCTTTGATATATACTCTTCATCTATACAAGAAGGAGTACCTCCTCCTATGAATATGGTATTTATAGTATAGTCTTTTAATATATCCCTATATAATTCTATCTCCAATAGGAGGTAATCTATATATTCGGCTATCTTGTCCCTAGATTTAGGATAAGAAATAAAATCACAATAATAACATTTTTTAATACAAAAAGGTATATGGATATAAATCCCAATTTTTTTCATATAAGTCCTCCTATAAAATCTCTAGATAAATTTAATGCACACTTAAGTGTGCATTATTTTTCATCATATTTTAATACAGCTAAAAAGGCTTCTTGAGGAACTTCCACTGCACCTATTTGTCTCATCCGCTTTTTACCTTCTTTTTGCTTTTCCAATAATTTCTTCTTTCTTGTAATATCTCCACCATAACACTTTGCTAATACATCTTTTCTTAAAGCCTTAACTGTCTCCCTTGCAATTATTTTAGAACCAATAGCTGCTTGTATTGGTACTGCAAATTGATGACGAGGTATTTCATCTTTTAGTCTTTCAGCAATGGTCCTACCTCTCTCATAAGCTTTATCTCTATGGACTATAGTAGATAAGGCATCTACTAACTCTCCATTTATTAATATATCTAATTTAACAAGATCTGCTTGTTTATAGCCTTTTAATTCATAATCAAGAGAAGCAAAACCTTTTGTTCGGGATTTTAAAGCATCGAAAAAATCATATATAACTTCATTTAAAGGCATATCATAATGCATAACAACCCTATTTTCTTCTAAATATTCCATATTTTCAAATATACCTCGACGATTTTGACAAAGCTCCATCACCGCTCCTACATAATCTCCTGGTGTCATTATGGAAGCAGATACTATTGGTTCTTCCATATACTCAATTTCTGTTTCCTCAGGAAGATTTGTAGGATTTTGTATAGACAATATTTCCCCATCCTTTTTCTTTACCCTATATATAACACTGGGAGCTGTAGTAACTATATTTAAATCAAATTCCCTTTCTAATCTTTCCTGCACTATCTCCATATGAAGAAGTCCTAAAAAACCACATCTAAATCCAAAGCCTAATGCTACAGAGGTTTCAGGTTCGAATACTAGGCTAGCGTCATTTACCTGTAATTTTTCTAAAGCATCTCTTACCGAATTAAAATCCTCTCCTTCTGCAGGATATATACCACAATAGACCATTGGCACTACTTTTTTATACCCTGGCAAAGGAGTTTTCGTTGGATTGTTTTTATCTGTTATAGTATCCCCCACTCTTGCATCTTTTACATTTTTTATACTAGCTAATACATAGCCCACATCTCCTGCTTCCAATATATCTACTGGTACTTGTTTAGATGTGGTAATTCCAACTTCTGTGACTTCATAAGATTTATTAGATGACATCATCTTAATTTCCATGCCAGGCTTTATGCTTCCTTCAAATACCCGTATATAACAAACTACTCCTTTATAGGTATCATAATAAGAATCAAAAATTAAAGCTTTTAAAGGTGCATTTATATCCCCTTCTGGGGCAGGAATTTTTGCAACTATCTCTTCCAATACCTGATCTATATTTAAACCTTCCTTGGCAGATACCAAGGGTGCTTCTTCCGCATCTATACCAATAACATCCCTTATCTCCTTTTTCACTTCATCAGGTCTAGCATTAGGTAAATCTATCTTATTTATTATAGGTACAATCTCTAAATCCTGTTCTAAGGCCAGATACACATTAGCTAGTGTTTGAGCTTCAATTCCTTGGGTTGCATCTACTATCAATAAAGCCCCTTCACAAGCTGCCAAAGATCTAGAAACTTCATAGTTAAAATCTACATGACCAGGCGTATCGATTAAATTTAATATATATTCTTCCCCGTCTTGGGCTTTATAATTAAGTCTTACATTTTTAAGTTTTATGGTAATACCTCTTTCCCTCTCTAAGTCCATACTGTCAAGAACTTGTTCCTGCATCTCTCTTGAAGTCAACAATCCCGTCTTTTCAATCAATCGATCTGCTAGGGTGGATTTTCCATGATCGATATGGGCTATTATCGAAAAATTTCTTATATTATTCTGTTTTCTATTTCCCATGCTTTTCCTCCTTAAGAAGTTTCAATAACTCTAAAAAACTATTATATCAAAAATACCTTTAGATGTAAAACAAAAGACCAGGGAAATCTGGCCTTTTTTTAATGCTTCTTTTTTAAAATCTTTAAATCTATTATATAATTTTTACCAAATAATTCTAAGGAACCTTCACCAATATCTATATTAAAAATATTAGGATTATCTAAGTAACCTAGGTAAACTATGTTTTTATTTACTATTTTTATCCCTATATAAAGAAGCAAAAGAGTAGATAATAAAATAATGGATTTAAGTATTTTCCTATTCTTCTCTTTTTTTAACCTTTTTCTTCTTTCCATTCTAGTTTCCACAAGTTACCACCCTAATCAGTATCACTAATTTATAATACTAGTATGCTATTTTATCTTTCCAAAACGTTTATTAAAAGGAAAATATCTAAAGCTAGTTATACCTTTAATTGAATCCACAGGCACACAGCCAAAATATCTACTATCCTTGCTTGCTCCTTCTTCCCTATTGTCTCCTAATACAAATACATATCCTTCTGGAACCTCCCAGTAATTATCTTCATATACCTGAGTATAGGAACCTTCTTCTATATAGTCTTCTTCTAATAATTCTCCGTTTAAATATACTTGCCCATCAATTATAGCTACAGTATCTCCTCCAATTCCAATCACTCGTTTTATATAGTCTTTATTCTCAGAATCTGGTGCTTTCAATACTACAATTTCTCCTCTATCTGGTCCTGAAAAATATAAAGGTATTTTATTTGCAAATAGCCTATCTTTTTCATGTAATGTGGGATACATAGAGTTTCCCAATACATAAGTAGTGTTAAATATAAAGGTTTTAATCAATACTGCTATTACAATAGCTAGTAATATGCTCTTTATCCATTCTAAAATTTCCTTTTTGGTATCTTTATTATCTTGATTTTGATCCATACTTATCCTCCCCTTATAATAAGAAGTACATTGATATTATATCATCTTTTGTATTTAAAAAAAAGTTTTACTCCTCTTGAATATTATCTATAACTAAACTTAATACTTCTGCAACTAATTTTGCTGTTTCTATAGCTTCTTCCATCGTATTAAGATTGCTTCCCAATTCAATTAAAGCTGAATAATCCGAAAGAAATTGATTATATTTACCTTTGGGTTTTATTAAAATCCCTGTACACAAATCAGGATATATAGCATCGGATACAGCTTTAAAATACTTTGCAAAATTTAAAACCTCATCTTTGTTTGGAGAATCAGGGCCAATTACGAAATAAAAGGTAGCTACATCCTTTCCATGGACTTGTATTTTAGTCTTAGATGACAATTTGTTCATATTCTTGATAACCATTGGATCCTTGGGATCGTACCCATCCCTATGAATATCTAATAGGATTTTTAAGTTGTTATTTTCCTCTAGTTTTTTAGTTACAGTATTTAGCGACCTAGAATAGGATTTATTGTAAGAAGGTATATCATGATATGTCGTTATATGTTCTACTTTATGCCCTTTTTCTATTAGTACTTGTGCCATCTTTTCTCCAATTGTAGTTACATTATAACGCCTATCTGTAGTATGATGTTGATTAATACCTTCTACATAATAAGACTCTGTACCATGGGTATGGTATAATAGTATATAGGGTCTATCTTTATTGATTTTTAATGGTTTAACATTTATAGGCTTAGGTATGTTTTCAATGGATATATTTCCCTCGGAATCATTTATGATTATCAAATCTTCATATTCCTCCAATCTATCGATTATTATAAAGTCTTCTACTATAATTGGACTTTCACCTATATCATCATTATTGTTATCCTCATTTTCCATATCTATACTGTCCTCATCAAAGGATGTAATAAATGGAAATTGAGCCTTAAATAATCTATTTATACTATCTTTTAAGTTAAATTCTCCTATTAGTTCCTCCTTCCATTTTTTATCTAAATTCTGTTGATGCCTATGTAGATTGATAATAGAACTTGTTCTTCCAAATAGTGTAATAAAAAAGTTATCTACTTTTTCTTGGGAGGAGTATTGTTTAAATACAGGTTCCACTTTTGGGTTTGTAATTTCTTTACTTTGATTACCAATAGCATTAATAAATATTGTACCTACATTAAATACTAATAAGCATAATAATGCTAATATTATATAAGTATTTCTCATATCATCTTGTTTCATATGACCCCCCCTAAAATTATGTATTCAATACATAGATTATATTCTTTAAATATTAAAAATATGATTTTTTAGGGAGTAGTTCTATTATCTTAAGTATCTATTTACATCTTCTAAATGGATTCCATGGTGTAGTGCCATATTAAGTCCGTTAGCTATTATTATAGACAAATCGTCTATAATCAAATCTATTTCCTTAGGCGTAACTACCACATTAGGCATATAAGGTTCTAACACCTCCTTTATAAGTTGATACTTTTCTTCTTTTGAAATATCCTCCAATAAAGAATAAAACTCTCCTCCTACAGCAGCCTTATCCTTCATAGAACTAATAATCATTTCCATAGTATCATTTATCATGGTAGCTGCATCTACTACAGTAGGTACTCCAATTGCCAACACAGGTACCCCTAGATAGTCTTTATTCAATCCTATTCTTTCATTACCTACACCGCTACCAGGACTTATTCCCGTATCGGTTATTTGAATAGTTGTGCTTACCCTTTCCATCTTTCTAGATGCTAAAGCATCTATAGCTATAATTAAATCAGGTTTAGTCTTTTCTACTATCCCTTTTATGATTTCACCAGTCTCTATACCAGTAAGTCCCATTACTCCTGGAGACAATGCAGAAACATTTGCTACAGTTTCATCTTCATCTTTATTGTAGGCTATGAAAAATTGTCTTGTTACCATAACCCGATCTACTACTTTAGGTCCTAAAGCATCTGGAGTCACATTCCAATTGCCTAATCCAACTATTAATGTTTTTGTTTGCTTATGGTTATACCCCATCCCTTTAATTTCTTTAGCTAATAATTTAGATATATTATCTCTTAATTCTTGATCTGAGTTTTTCAATTTAGGTACTTCTATGGTTATATATAATCCCATAGGCTTTCCCATATTATTAGCCCCCATAGGATCTAATATATTTACCCGAGTTACAGTATAATCATCTCCTTCCTCTAGTTCTACTTTTACCCCTGGAACTTCTTCCTTTCTCTTTTCTTTGTATAGTTCTCTATTCTCTATAGCCAAATCTGTCCTAATCTCCATATTTATCCTCTCCTTATCATTGTTATTATTTTTCTTCATTTTAGATATTTTATGTATAATAACCCTAATTATCCTTGCAATTTATTCTTCTTCATGGTAAAATATCTGTTGTTAAGAGTAGGGGAGGTGAAAGGTTTGGCGAATATTAAATCTGCAGAAAAGAGAATTCGTACTACTAAGAAGAAAACAAGTATTAATAGAAGTAGAAAATCTGAGATTAAAACTTATATTAAAAAATTTGATGCAGCTCTAGAAGAAGGGAATGTTGATGAAGCTAGAGAGCTACTTAAAATTATAGATAAAAAACTTAAACGAGCAGCCCACAAAAATGTAATTCACAAAAATGCTGCCTCCAGAAAATTAAGTAAATTAACAAGAAAGTTAAATGAAGCTGTATAATATAAAACTTCGGCGATACCGAAGTTTTTTTGTTTCAAGCTAAATTTTATAACATAGATTAGCTATTAGTATCTCTAAAGCTATCCTATCCTCTACTAGGCTAAATTTAATATCCCTATCTGTTTTTAAACAATAGTCCATAGCGTTTTTTAACTGGGATAAGGTGAAATTATTACTCTGTTGGGAAATCTTTTTGAATTCATATTTAGATAATTTCATCTTATCATATGCATCCCCATCGGTATAACCTTTAGCCCTTAAAACCTTATAATTGAGCATATTTCTTAACTGTCTAATTACCATATGTAGTATGAATAAAACCGGTTGGTTTGACATGTACATTTCATTAAACAATATCATAGCCTTTTCCCCATCTTTTTGGCTAATACTATTTAGAAGATTAAATATATTCATATCTAATGGTTTTATCATTACCAGTTCCAATGTAGATTTATCTACAATTTTATCATCTTTAAGATAATTAGATATTTTAATTATCTCATTTTCCAAATCGTATAAGGTCTTTTCCTGTTTTGAATCAAAATAAGCAGAATAGTTTATAAAATAATTTATATCGGATTTGTGTATGTTTTTATCGTATTTTTTGAAATTATTTTCTACCCAATTATTTAAATCTTGTCCCCTTAATTTTTTAAATTCTATAACATCTCCTATTTTTAAAATTTTCTTATATAATTTATTTGATTTTTTCATATTAGATGTTTTTTCTATAAATATTAAACATAAATAGTCTTCCAATTGATCTAAATAATTAATTAATTGATCTTGATAATTATCGTTACTTTTATTTTTAGCTTCATCCTCTGTTTCCTTTTTGGATTTAAATAAAGGGTGATCCTTTATTATAATAATCTTTTTATCTGACATAAAAGGCAAAGTTTCACAAGCATTTAAAATAGTTTCAAAATCCAACTCCTTACCTTCCATAACTATATAATTTAATGGTTCAAAAGCCTTATCTATATATATGTTTTTAAGAGCATATATTGTATGATCAATTAAATAATGTTCTTCTCCATAAAATAAATACACTGGTTTTAAATCCCTTGCCTTAGCTTTATTTATAAAATCCTTATAATTCAATGGTTTTCATCTCCTTTTCTAATATCTTATAGTATTTTATAAGAAAATAGGAAATAATAATATAAAATATAATAAAACACAAATGCAAATAAAAATATTTCACTACATATAGTATGTTCCTCTTTTCTTTAAGAAAAGGATTTATTTCATATTTTCCCTGATTAAGCTTTAAATTAATAAGACCTAACTCATCAGTTCTATATAATTGCACATCCCTTTCCCTATATCGATTTACTACCTCTTCATGAGGATGACCAAAAACATTGTTCCTTCCAACGGATATAAAGGCTATACTAGGATCCAATTTGTCTAATAATTCTTCAGAAGATGAAGTTTTGCTTCCATGATGAGGTACTTTTAAAAAATCAACTTTGGTATCTAAAACTTCTACTAAATGGCTTTCCCCTAATTCCTCAATATCCCCTGTAAAAAGCACATTTTTATTATAATAGTTCATCAGCAAGACTAAGGATAGATCATTTTCATCAATACTAGAATTTAATACCAAATCTTCAGGAGGACCAGTCACTACTATTGTAGTATTATCATCTAAGACTAGTGTTTTTCCTTTTTTCAGCAATATAACAGGTATACCCTTTTCTGCTGCTTTGTTAATAATATCTTCATACAATTTGTTTCCTATCCTCTTGTAGCCTATATATATTTTTTCAATTTTTATATTATCCATTAAATAGGGCAAACTTTTACAGTGATCCTCATCATAGTGGGTTATAAATATTCCATCTAATTTAAATATTCCTTCTTTTTCTAAATAAGGTAATAATATGCTTTCCCCTATGGAGAAGTTTCCAAAGGGATTTCCCCCTGTGTCGATTAAATAATCTCCTCCTTGCGTCCTTATCAATATACTATCCCCTTGTCCCACATCTATAAATCTAATATCTATACTTTGATCAATATATATGGACAAAGAGTTTATAAATATTAAGAATAACAGATAAAATATAATAGTTTTATTTATTTTTTTATCTATATTGGAAATTTCTATAATCCCAATGGATATAAATAATAAAATATAATAACACAATACTCCTACAATAGATGGGGATAAAATTTTTAATTCAATATATGGGAAATAACTTAAAATATCTATAGCAAAAAATTGAATATCCAAAAGAAAATCAATTACCAATCCAATGGAATAAGCTATAGGTACTAATAAATTAGAAAAACATAATAGGAACAATCCTAAAATCAAACAAAGAGAAAATAAAGGGACTATAAATAGATTAGCCATTATACCTAAAATAGAAAATCTATTAAAATAATAAGCTTGTATAGGTAATAAACCTATTTGGACAGATATAATGGCAATCAAAGATTTAAGCCATTGACTATCTCCTAAATTAAAATTCTCCTTTAACCTTGGAGTTAAAAATACTAAAAAAAATGTAGCTATAAAGGATAATTGAAATCCTATACTAAAAGCCCAATAGGGATTTAAGATTAACATTATAAAAATTGCAAAGAAAAGGGTATTAATAGAATCGTATGCTTCTCCCCATGTTTTAGATATTAATAGGAGTGAGAACATTATATTTGCCCTTATTACAGAAGGTGGATAACCTATAATGTATGCATATAACCATATTGCTCCTAAAGTAATAATTATATTTATATTTTTGTTTATCCCTATATATGCAAGTAATCCAGTTAATATGCTAACAATTAACCCTATATGTAATCCAGAAACTGCTAATATATGTGCTAACCCTAACTGCCTAAATTTTCCTATATTCTCCTCATCTAAATATGCGTTTTTACCCAGTATTACAGCTTTCATTAAAGAGCTATTTCTTTCCGTTAAATATGAATCAAATGTTCTCTCAACCCTTTCTATAAACTTATATTTAATTCTAGTAATATTACTACAATCTCCTTCTATTATATATTGAATAGACGAATCCCTAATAGTTGTAGTCACAAAAATACCCTCTGTTAAAAGATTTAATTTATGATTATATAGTTTTGGATTTGTATTGGGTAAAGGCTCCCTTAATATACCTCTAAACAAAAACTCATCTCCAATAGATAAGGAGGCCCTCCCAAGAATTTTTAATTGAATCTTTTCCGATACTTTCCTATTTGCCCCATTATGATTGATATTTATTGCCTTAACTACGTATTTACTTTCATCTTCTTCTATACTTAGAATTTCGTCAACTACAGCTGTTACTTCAACTAAATTGTCCTTATATTCCAATAATTGGCTACTTGTAGTTTTAAAATTGTTCAATATTATCCCTAGTATAAATAAAGATAATAATAAATCTAAACTCCTAATTTTATATTTTATAATTTTTATAATATTAATTAATAAAACCATAAAAAATAAAATCAAACAAAGCAGAGTATTCATATCTATATAGTAAGAAAATATAATCCCTAATAACAAAGAAGAGCTTAAATATACAAAAGGTCTTTTCATATTAATACACCTTTCTATCTTCTATTGAGTTTAGTTAAGGATCCTATTAGCAATATTATACCTAATATTATAAATATCTTACCTAATATACGTCTATTCATTTTGACCTCCTCTATTTTAATAGTTATTTCATCGTTTAATTTCATCAATCTTTTTATAGAATTATTATAACATAATTTATGATAAAATTTAATAAATCCCTTTTATTAGGATAATTGTTGTTGATTTTAATCTAAAGATGATAAAATAGTATTAATAGTAAAAAAAGGATAGGTGATATATTATGACAGAAAAGATTTATTTAGAAAATCCCTATTTACGCCAAATAGATGCTAGAATAGTCGAAAAAAAATATTTGAATAACAAATATTATATTAAAACTAATAGAACCATATTTTATCCAAATTTAGCTGGAGGTCAACCTGGTGACAAGGGCACAATCAATGGAGTAGAAGTGTTGGATACTTATGAAGAAGGAAATGATATAATCCATGTAATCAAAGATAATATACATAGTGATAAAGCCCAACTATCCATAGACTGGGAAAATAGATTTGACTATATGCAACAGCACTCAGGCCAACATCTATTATCTGCAGTATTCTATAAATTATATAATGGAGAAACAGTAGGTTTTTATATAGGCAAAGAATATGTATATATTGATATTGATATACCAAGTGCTAGTGAAATCCATATAGAAAAAATTGAAGAGTTCGCAAATAAAATAATCTTTTCTAATTTTCAAATAAAATCCTATATTATAGAAAAAGAAGATATGAAAAAAATTCCTATGAGAAAGAACTCTATATTAAATTCCAATATCCGTATAGTTGAAATAGATGGTTTTGATTTTTCTCCCTGTTGTGGAACCCATCTTAGAAGTACTGGAGAAATTGGTTTAATAAAGATTAGAAAAGTAGAAAACTATAAAGGAAATATTCGAGTGGAATTCGTATGTGGTAATAGGGCATTAAAGGATTATACTTGGAAAAGCAACTATATTAGAGATATAAGCAATCTACTATCTGCTAAAGACAAAGATGTATACAACAGAGTAAAAAAACTATATTCTCAAAAGGAATCCCTGGAAAAAGAAAATAGGATTCTTAGAGAAGAGCTCTATAGTTATAAAGCCAAAGAACTACTTAAAAAAACTAAACTGGTAAAGGATATAAATTTCATATGTCATAAATTTGAAAATATAGAACTTAAAGAAATAAGTGGTATAGTATCTTATATAAATTCTTTAAAAAACAATATTCTAATATTAGGAGTTCATAATATTAACCACTCTAATTATATAGCTAGTCGTAGTGCAAATCTAAATATTAATATGAAGAATATCCATAAAGAAATAGTTGAAGAATTGAATGTAAAAGGAGGAGGTAATCCCCAAACAGTTCAAGGGGCTTGCTCAAAAGATGAATTAGATATTGTACTTGAAAAGTTTTATGAAAAGATATTAAATTCATTATAATAAAGCAAATCCCTGTCACAAAACCATAGACAGGGATTTGCTTTATTAACCAGAATAAAAAATATTTTAAGCCTATTCTAATATTTCCTCCAGTAAACTTTCCTTGATCCTATCTACGCCATGATAATCTATAGAGGATCTATAGCATCTTTCTAAAATATGATGATTTTCCCTAGCTTTCTCAAGGCTAAATAATCCTGTTTTTATCAATAGTTCATACATATTATAATCTTTCTCATCTATTATGTTTTTATCAAAATATTGGTTTAAATCAATCTTTTTGTGAGGATATTTTAACCCATATTTATTAGATGTTATATAGGTATTTAACTCTTTTATAAACAAGCTCTCAATTTTCTTTGGAATAGTGGCATTATGGTATACTTCCATTTTATATCCCCTAACTATTCCTTCCTCTTTAATCCTATTTATAAGTGTAGATTTACCAGTCCCTATTTCTCCTTCTATATAATATATATTTTTCACTTCTTCTAGTATAGTATAGGTATAGTCAACAAAACCGTCTGGAGTATTTGCATTGGAAAATAGATGTCTATTGGTAAAAGGATAAAATTTATCTTCTGGCCTCCAAGAGGAATTCCCATAATAAATCTCTTCTATTATTCCTTCTGTCAATTCGTTTACTCTTTTAAAATCTACACCATTTTTGTTGTGTTCTATTATTTCATCATAAATACATTTAGCCCCTTTGAAATAAGCATAGGCTTTTCTATAGGCTAATCTATTATTAGCTTTTGCCTCAAATATTTCGTCTTTATGCTCTTTAATCTTTTTTTCATCTATAAATTTACCTAAATCCACCAGCTTATCTATTAAACCTGGATAGACAGGATCTATTATGTGGGGAAAAGTTCCATCTACTAAGGCAATATTTAATTGTACTATAACTACCCCATCTATAGATTCAGGATCTGATGGACAATGGTGAAATTCCACATCATAATCTTTTTCAATAGCTTTTTGTCCAATATATTTCATTAAAGAAGATTTGCCTCCACCTGGCATACCCTTTAATATATACAGCATATTCCTATTTTCGTCTATTATATTATCATGAAAGGAATAGAATCCTTCAGAAGTATTGCCCCCTGGAAACATCCTTCTAACCTTACCCATATAAAAACCTCCTAATAAATAATCATATATAATAATTTATTCCTACAGGATTATTATGTGCTTAAAGAAGAAAAAGAACTCATTAAAGAGTTCTTAATGTTGTTTAATAAATAATTTATAATTTTATAAATTCCACTTCAGGTAATGCGTTTTGAAGTTTTAATCCAAGATCTGAGGTATTTAAATTCCTAGTACTTGGTGGAGTACCCATAACTATATGAGTAATTTGATTTTCCTTTGCAAAATCAATCATTGTTTTTGTTATATCCTTTGACCTAAGTACAGTTAGATCAGCTCCAACTTTTTTTGATACTCCAAATAAATATTCTAATGCTTCACCATCATCTTTATTATCTAAAAATTTATCCTTTTCATTTACCACATGTATTACATACAATTTACCATTAGTTGCTTGTGCCAATCTATGGCCATTTAAAATAAGCCTTTCACAAGTTTTTTGCTGAGTTACACATACCATTATTTTATTTTTCTTCATATAAAATCCCCCTTTAAAGAGTGACACCTATTATATTATATCATGAAAAATAAAAAAATCATTAGGCATTAATAATTTGTTAAATTTTTATCATTATTTTTAACAGAATAGGATAGGTGCACCTATCCTATTCTTCGTCTATTAGTTGTTTTTCTCCCATTTCAACCAATCTCCTAGTCATTAAACCCCCAACAGGTCCAGCGGTGAATATATTTGTAGCAGGATTTGGATTATTATTCATAAAATCCTTAGGCAATCCCAGTTCCTGTGCAATTTCTAATTTCATCTCTTTTAATGCTTTGACAGCATTGGGATCTAATGGTCCTGTGCTCATACAATCACCTCTTAAAATATATTTGTTCCTTTTTATTTTATCTAATATATGTTATTAAAATACAGCCAATTTTAGGTGAGTATTTATTGTATGTTTTTTAAAATAGACATTTTTATTATAATAATCATTTGCTTTAAAATACAAAAAAAGCAGCATAAGCTGCTTATATTCTATGGCGGGAGTATGTGGGAATCGAACCCACCCAAGAGGCTCCTAACCCCTCGTGCTGGTTTTGAAGACCAGAGAGCCCACCAGGACTCATCTACCCCCATTGATTTATGACACAAGTGATATTATACAATATTTTTAAGTAGTTTTCAAGAAATATTTTATTTCTTGTCAAATCTTTCTTTTAACTTTTCCTCTCTTGTTTTGTATTGGAATTTTCCTTTTTATTCCTAAAATAATATCCCACACCCCACTTGGTATGGATATACTGGGTATTAGCTGGATCCTCTTCAATTTTTTCTCTAAGCCTTCTAATATGCACATCTACAGTCCTTAAATCTCCAAAGTATTCATATCCCCACACAGTTTCTAATAATTCTTCCCTTGTAAATACCTTTCCTGGGTTAGATATCAATATATAGAATAGATCAAATTCTTTACCAGTTAAATTTATATTTTTCCCATTTATGGTTAACTTTCTACCTAGAGCATTTATTACGAAATCATCTAATTTAATACTTTGTTTATCTATTTGTGGAGATATCATATTTACCCTTCTAAGTATTGCTTTAATCCTAGCTTTTAATTCCAAAATATTAAATGGCTTGGTAACATAATCATCTGCTCCATATTCTAGAGCCAATATCTTGGATATATCTTCGTTTTTTTCTGTTACCACGATTATTGGTACTTGAGAGTACTTCCTAATAGTTTGACAAAGGTTTAATCCATTGCCATCGGGTAATAATAGATCTAGGATTATTAATTCATAATCCTTTTTTTTAACTTTTCCTAAGGCTTCTTTTATTGTAAAAGCAGTTTCTACTTGATAATCGTCTTGCTCCAAACTATATTTTAAACCCTTCACAAAAGTTTTATCTCTATTAATAACAATTATCCTTGTTTCCATTAAATATCACCCCAAAATAAGGGATATTATATCTTTAAAAAAGGATCCTTTTATCCCCATCCCTTTTAGTTATCTTTAACTGATCAAAATATTCTAATAGACTTAATGCCACTTTTCTATTAGTATTTAATTCATCTCTAAACTCTGCAACAGTTATAGAACCTTTTTTATTAATATATTGATTTAATATTTCTAAAGCTTCATCATAGGTTGATTTGTGTATTAATATTTCCTCATCTAATCTAATAATATCTCCACTACTAATAAGAGAGTTTAAAACCTGATCTATTTCTTCTTTTTCTCCTATTATATTATTATAAATTTCTTCTTTCTTAGGAGGCTGAAATTTATTCTGTACATAGTTTTCAATTAGTTTTCCCTTTATTCTTAGCTGGGAGGGACTATATTCTATTTTAAAACCTTTTAGCGATATGTTTTCTTTATGCTGTTCTATATAACCTCTCTCTATTAATAAATCTATAAATCTATCCCCTACTTTTGGTTTAACATTTTTTAAATATTTACTTCTTATTTCCTCTTTAGGCATTCCAGATTTAAGAGGGTATTCCTCATGAAAGGTTTTTAACTCCTCAATTATTTCATCTTTAAGTTGATTAAAATATTGTATATGGATTACATGTAAATCCTTAGTTAAACTAAATTGTATAACCTTATCCTCTTGTACTAGTTTTTTTACATCAGCTTTTACTCTGTCCTCTAACATAGCAGTAGAGGTGGATATTTCCTTTAAAGTAGGGAAAGTATAACTTTTATCTAATATTATATTCTCAATAATATCTATGGATTCTCCTTTTTCCTTTATTCTTAATTCTTCTAACGCCTCTTTATCAAATCTCTTCTTTTTAGTGGGATTGGATTCTAATACCTGTCCCCCTCCTATTGTAAACATAGGGGAATAAAATCTAAGGATAAAAGGGTCTCCTCTTTTAGCTACTATTTCTTCCTCCAATCTTAATTGAGCATAGGCTTCTTCCCCAGGGTTTAAAATATCTCGATCTAATAGAACAATACGACATAAAACTTCTTTTGCTCCAATATAAAGACGAAGTCGAGTCCTGTTTTCTATTGAACGTCCTATGTTTTTTATCAACTTAAGTTTCACATCTAACATAGATGTTTCTTTCATAGAATCTACAGGGGCTACTACATCGCCCCTATCTATTTGATCCTTTTTAAGACCTGCAATATTAATAGCAACCCTTTGACCTGCATAGGCTGTATCAGTGTCCTGTTCATGGACTTGTAGTGATCTTATTCTACCAACTCTATTTCCTGGGAAAACCTGAACTTCTTCACCAATATGAAGTTTCCCCGAAAGAAGGGTGCCTGTAACTATAGTACCAAATCCTGGTAGGGAAAATACTCTATCAACAGGAAGTCTAGGCATATCGTCTACTTCCCTATCTTCAAGCTCCAATGTTAACTTATCTATTAATGCTTTTACCTTATCTAATCCTGTGCCTTTTGTAGAAGAAACAGTTACAATAGGTGTCCCCTCTAAAAAAGTACCTTTTATCTCCTCCTTTATGTCCTCTTTAACTAGTTCTAACCATTCTTCATCTACTAAATCCTCTTTGGTGATTACCACAAACCCCTTTTCCACTCCAATAAGATCTAGTATGGATAAGTGTTCACTAGTCTGTGGCATTACGCCTTCATCAGCCGCTACTACCAACAATACTATATCTATTCCCATAACCCCAGCAAGCATATTCTTAATAAACTTTTCATGTCCAGGTACGTCTATTATACCTGCTCTTTTACCACTAGGAAGATCAAAATAAGTAAATCCCAATTCTATGGATATACCTCTTTTTTGTTCTTCTTTTAATCTATCCGTATCTCTACCAGTTAATGCCCTTATTAAAGTAGTCTTCCCGTGATCAATATGACCTGCAGTTCCAATTATTATATGTTTCATCTAATGCACTCCTCCTAGTTCTTTTAAAGCACAAGATATACCATCAACTACTAAGTAAAATTCTTCTTCTTTTACCGTTCTTAAATCGATATATATGGTATCCTTATATACTCTAGTAATAATTGGGACATCTAACTTCCTCAAATGTTTTTCAAACTCCGTTATACTTGATACTTCAAATCTTAAACTTATACATTTAGTAGGAATTCTCTCTAAAGGTAAAGAGCCTCCACCTACTTCAGAGTAACTATCTACTATATCTATTATTAAATCCTCCTGTGTAATCCTTTCCATAAGTAGATTATATAGCATATTTGCTTTATTTTCCAGTATGTCTATACCCATGGTGAGCATATTCAACGTTGGTATCTTTTCTATAGCTTTTTCTTCATCTAAATAAAGCCTTAATGTAGCCTCTAAAGCTGATATAGTAAACTTATCTATTCTAAAAGCCCTTGTTAGAGGATTTTTCTTCATAGCTTCAATGTACTCTTTTTTACCTACTATAATTCCTGCTTGAGGACCACCTAATAATTTATCTCCACTAAAGGTAACTACATCTACACCATTTTTTATAGAATCTTGTACTGTAGGCTCATATTCCAATCCATATTTTGATAAATCAATTAATACTCCACTACCTAAATCTTCTATTAATGGGATATTATATTTCTGCTTTAGAACGTATAGTTCTTCTGATGATACAGAAGAGGTAAAGCCTAATATACGATAATTGCTCGTGTGTACCTTTAGTAGTGCAGCAGTTTCTTCATTAATAGCATTTTCATAATCCCAAATATGGGTCTTATTGGTAGTCCCTACAGATACTAAAGTAGCACCACTTTGTTCCATTACATCGGGGATTCTAAAAGAACCTCCTATCTCTATTAATTCTCCTCTAGATACTATCACATCTCTATCTTTAGCTAAAGTGCTTAATACCAACAGTACTGCTGCCGCATTATTGTTTACCACCATAGCTGCCTCTCCACCAGTAATCTCTACTACAATATCTTCTAAATGGCTATATCTAGAACCTCTAACTCCTTCTTCCAAATCATATTCTAAATTAGAATAATTAGTTGCAATCTCAACTACATTATCCATAATATCCTTATGAATTAAAGATCGACCAATATTGGTATGGATTACTACTCCAGTTCCATTTATTACTCTTTTTAATCTATAGGAATTTTTCTTATTAGCTCTTTTTACTATTAATTTTGGCAATGATTTAATCCTTTGATGTATTGTGTCTTCATTTAATATATTATTTTTTATATCTTCTCTTATAAGATCCATTTCTTCCCTTATGGAATCCACCACTAGTTTCCTCGGCATAATATCTAATAACTTGCTAATATTATCTTCTTCTAATAACTCGTCTACCTTAGGAATTAGCGTAAATATTTTTTTGTTTTCTTCCATATAATCCTTCTCCTTATAATTTATTCTACAATTAAATAGTGCTCTTCTTTTTCTACTACTTCTCCAATTATCCCATAGGATGTGGGATTGTTTTCTAAGGCCTTCAACAACTTATCTGCTTCTTTTCTAGGAAGGGATATCAATAATCCCCCTGATGTTTGAGGGTCGAATAATACATCCTCCATATCTTCAGAAATTTGACTTTTAAACTTAACTTCATCTCCAATATATACTCTATTTGAATAAGCTCCAGCAGGAACTAAACCCATTTGGGCATATTCTAAAGCATTAGTTATTAAAGGGATATCCTTATAATGGATTTTTATAGAAACTCCACTAGCCTCTGCCATCTCTAATGCATGACCAAGTAGTCCAAAACCAGTAATATCCGTTACACTATTTACCATTATTCCATCTAATGCTTCTTTTCCAAATTTATTTAATGTAGACATTACCTTAACAGCCTCATTATAAGAAACGCTATCTGCTATACCACCTTTAATTGCAGTATTTATAATACCTAAGCCTAGAGGTTTAGTTATGATTAGTACATCACCAGGCTTAGCATTGCTATTGGTCAACACCTTATTAGGATGTACAAATCCAGCTACTGACAGCCCATATTTAGGTTCTTCATCTTCTACTGTATGCCCTCCCACTAATATAGCACCTGCTTCTTCTACTTTATCATGACCTCCTTTTAGTATCTCTACCAATACATCTGGATCTAAGCAATTAGGAAAACATACAATATTCATAGCTAGCTTTGGCTCTCCCCCCATAGCATATACATCGCTTAAAGAATTAGCTGCAGCTATTTGGCCAAATACATAGGGATCGTCTACTACAGGTGTAAAAAAATCTAAGGTTTGGATTAAAGCCAAATTTTCATCTATTTTATAAACCGCTGCATCATCAGAGGTGTCCAATCCTACTATTAAGTTTTCATCATAGTTTTTTGGTAAGTGACACAAAACTTGTGCCAAAACATCGGGACCGATTTTAGCAGCTCAGCCAGAAGTCTTGGTCAATTCAGTTAATCTTATTGTCATTTCAATCACTCCTTTATCTTGTAGTTATCAATTCCTTGATACTTTCAAACTTCTTTTCTCCTATGCCAGATACATTTTTTATATCATCAATGGTTTTAAATGGATTCTGTTCTCTATATTCTAATATTCTTCCTGCTAATACTTCTCCTATACCTGGCAAAGACATAAGCTCTTCTTTAGAACATATATTGATATTTATTTTACTATTGCTATCATTATTTTGCCCATCTATAAAATCTCCAATGGGAATTTCCTCTTCCCCTATTTTAGGTATATATATTTTTTCTTCATCTGTCAACTTCTTCGCTAAATTCATTTTATCTAAGTCTGCATCTTTTTTCAATCCTCCAGCTAAATTTACTGCATCGATTACTCTGGAACCATAAGGTAATTCTACTAAGCCTGGATTATGTACTTGACCGCTAATATGAACCATTATAATTCCATTATCTTCTGGTTCTGATTCATCCTCTAATTCCATAAATAATTCCTCAGGATCCACATCCCTATCACCAGTTTCCTCTTTTACAAAGGAATATTTTTTATTCAAAAAGCTAAAACAAGATATTATAACTATAGCCAGTATCAATAGTATTATAACTATTTGTTCTTTTTTTGTAAAATAATCCATACTATCACCTCTTAATCCCTTTTTTAAAAATATCGCTAATTTTTATATTCGACCTTGTTCCTGTTTTTCCTCTTTTATCTATAAATTTCCCAATTCATATTAAAAATAATGTCAATTTCTGATATACTTAATTTATATAAAGAGAAAAGGAGGAAGGTCATTTGAAAAAATTTTTTTGTTTTATTTTGCTATTTTTATTAGCTACATATAATCTATCCTATGCTGAAAGTTTGAACCTTTCTGGAGAAAGTGCTATCCTTATTGATATGGATACTGGACAAGTTCTATATGCTAAAAACCCTCATATGAAATTACAACCTGCTAGTACTACTAAAATAATGACAGGCATACTAGCTATAGAAAATGGAAATATGGAGGATTATGTTACTATAGATGATGAGATCGTAAAACTTACCGATGGTAGTCACATAGCATTAGAACCTGGAGAACAAGTAAAATTTAAAGATCTGTTAAATGCCCTATTAATTGAATCAGCTAATGATGCAGCTTTAGCTTTAGCAAAACATATTTCTGGTAGTATCGATGGATTTGTAAAAATGATGAATGATAAGGCTAAAGAAATTGGAGCACTCAATACAAATTTTGTTAATCCCAATGGTCTAACTGATGAAAATCACCTTACTACCGCCTATGATTTAAGTCTTATGGCTAAGTACGCAATGAGAAATGAAATCTTTAGGGAAGTTGTCAAGAACTATACTTATATAATACCTGTAACCAATAAAAAAAATGAGGAACGTTATTTAAAATCAGCTAATAAACTCCTATATAGCACACAAAAAATCAATGTGGATGAAAAAATAGTACCTATTAAGTATGAGGGTATTACCGGTATTAAGACTGGATATACTGTTGCAGCACAGAATTGCTTAGTAGCTTCTGCTGAAAGAGGAAATCAAAGGTTGATTGCAGTAGTCCTTAAAGCCAAAGGAAAAGAAGTTTACGTGGATATACATAAACTATTAAATTATGGATTTGATAACTATGAAAAGATTGCTATTGCTCATAAAGATCAATTCATAGAGAATATTAAAATATCCAATGGAACTAATTCAATGGTAGCTGGCATATTAAATAAAGATTTATATGCTTCTATCCCTAAAGGAAAAGGAAATAATATGGAAAAAAAAATATATATTCATGATACCATTGAAGCGCCGGTAAAAAAAGGACAAACTCTAGGAAAAGTAGAATATTATTTAGATGGCCAATTGCTGGGAGAAGCAGATATAGTTTCTACTTTAAATGTTGAAGAAATTCCTCCATTAAACTTTGTTCAAAAGATTATTAAGAAATGGTACTTGCTTGTAATTGGAATATTAATATTTGGTCGAATATCATCCTTTAGAAGACAAAGATTACGAAAAAAACGAAGAAACTCTTTATATCGTACCTAATACATAAATTAAAACCTTGCCTATATATAGGCAAGGTTTTAATTTATGTCACTTTATAATACTGCTATCGCTTCTATCTCAATATTCCCATCTTTTGGTAATTGAGAAACTTCTACACAAGAACGAGCAGGCTTATGTTCATTAAAATACTCCTCATATACTTCGTTAATAGATGAAAAATTACCCATATCCACTATGTAAATATTTACTTTAACTATATCTCTCAATGTTGCTCCTGCTTCTTCTAATATAGCTTTTACATTTTCCAAGCATTGTCTTGTCTCTTTTTTAATATCATCTTTCAATAGCTCCCCAGTTTCTGGTATTATTGGCAATTGTCCAGATGTAAATATTAGATTATCAGCCTTAACCCCTTGAGAATAAGGTCCTACAGCCCCTGGCGCCTTGTTGGTGTTTATAAATGATATATTCATATAATTTGACCTCCTTTGTATTAACCAAGATTAATAAATAGCCTTTATCTATGAATAATCATAAAAGATTTATTTTTTTATGATTAATATGCATCATCTATTTCTATTTCCTCACTATCTGCCCATAACTTCTCCAAATTGTAAAATTCTCTATCTTCCCTATGAAATACATGTACTACTATATCCCCAAAATCCATTAAGACCCATCTACCTGTCTCATATCCTTCTTTTCCTAATAGAGGATAACCTGCAATTTCCATTTTTTCTTCAATTTCATCTACTATGGCAGTTACTTGGGTTGTAGAATTTCCACTAGTAATAACGAAATAATCAGCTATTGGAGTTAATTTCTTCAAATTTAATAGTTTAATATCTAAACCTTTTTTATCATTACAAGCTTTTGCTATAATAGATATCCTTTCATCAATATCTTTCACTTAACTACCTCCCGATAATTTGATTTACTATTTATCTGTATTTTCTACGGTTCTGTGTTCAAGAAACATAGTATTTACTAACTTAGCACTTTCTTCTTTATCTGGTATAAAATAGGATACTCCGCCTATATACTCTCCTTCCCCAGGCAATGTAGCCATGTTAATTTTATCAGAACTAAAATTCTTAGCCTTCATAGCAAATTTCATCATTACATCAAAGGGAATATTAGTATCTACATAATCATAGTAACTTTTTATCATCTGAGGAATATTTACAATATTTCCAGGTCTTAAAGTTTTTTCGATAGCTGCTGCAACAAATTGTTGTTGTGCCTTTATTCTACCTAAGTCTTGATCTGCATAGCCTTTTCTAAATCGCAAAAATTGAAGAGCTTTATCCCCATCTAACACTTGTCGTCCCTGTTTTAAGTCTATATATAATGGTGGATCTGCTACAGGATCACTATATTTCATATCCATAGGTACATATACTTCCACTCCACCTATAAGGTTTACATATTCTTTAACTATTCTGTAGTCCACCCTAACATAATATTCTAAATCTACTCCTAATAAGTCTTTTACAGCCTTTACAGATAATTCTGGACCTCCATGGGCATGAGCATGATTTATTTTTTCTTCATTCATTCTTCCTCGAATTTGGACCTTGGTATCTCTAGGTATGGATAACAAAGATATTTCGCCAGTTGATTTATCAACTCTACATAGCATAATGGTATCAGTCCTTGCACCTGAGGCACTCTTTGTATCCATAGAGTCTACTCCTAATACTAGAAAGGTTATGTCATCTTTACCATCCATTAGTCTATCGATAAAATTATCCTTATATATATATTCCTCTTCTTCACCTTCAGCTTTTATTACGGTGTTATATATAAAGCCCCCCCATACTAAAGAAAAAACAATAAAAGAAATAAAAAAAGTTTTAAAAAATGTCTTTTTCACTTATAACTCACTCCAAACCTTTTAAAATTAGCAACTGATTCCTCGCTTTTATTGTGTCTAAATGTACTAGTTTTCCTCTTTGTACTACAAAAATTATAGTTCTATCTAGGGCATACAGCAATCCTAAATTTATGTTCTTGTCAGTCAATTGTCTAATCTTATCTACCCCTTCAAATCTTCTCCCAGGTTCTACAATATCTGCTACGTAAACTATCTTTTCCAACAAGGTCATATCTTCACGCCCAGTAGTATGATAACGAATAGCATTTAATACATTTTTATTGGTTACATGGTATTCTTTAATAGCTATTTGCTCTCCTAGTGGCCCATGTATCAATTCTACATTATTTCGCATAACATTATCTAAAATTATATCAAAGTCATCAGCGATTTTCAACAGATTTATTTTCCCCTTTAACTTCCCACAATCATGCAAAAAACCTGCTAATGCAGCTTCTTCTACTGGATAATTATAACGTTTAGCTAACTCAATACTGGTATTCATCACTCTAATGGAGTGTTTATATCTTGCTTCTCCTATATCTTTCTTTAATTTATCATGCATCCACTGTTCTATCATAAAAACCTCCTATTTAAACGTATAATTTGTATTTATCTATATACTGCTCTACCGATTCTGGCACTAAATACTTGATAGATAATCCCATCTTAACCCTATCCCGAATTTCCGTTGAAGAAATTTCTATTAATGGTGCATCAAGGATATATATGGGTCCACCATAAATTTCATTTAGTTCATTGGCCTTATCCACTAAAGATTTTCTATTGGCATAGGGCCTAGGTGCTACAATAAATTTGCATATTTCTAATAGTTTATCATAGTCCTTCCATGTATGAATTTCCTTTAAAGAATCCTCACCTAATATGAAATAATAATCTACATCTTTGTTTTTCTTTTTCAACTGCTTTATGGTTTCTATAGTATAATTAGGTCCCTTTCTTTCCATTTCTATAGTTGATATAGTAAAATAGGGATTGGTATTAGTTGCTAATAAAGTCATATGGTATCTATGGCCTATAGACGAAATCCCTTCTTTCCCTTTATGAGGAGGGGTTCCTGCTGGTATAAAAATAACTTCCTCTAGTTTGAAAAAAATTCTAGAATATTCTGCTAATATCAAATGCCCATGATGAATAGGATCAAAGGTACCTCCAATAATTCCCACTTTCATCGCTATATATCGCCTCCCTTTATCCTCATCTTAATAAATAAACTTCAGAAAAATTTCTGAAGTTTAGATTACTCTACTGAGGCAATTGAATTTTTTTATTCTCCTTAGATTCTCTGTATAATACAAATTTATTCCCTATACTTTGAACAAACTCAGCTCTGGTACTCTCAGACAATTCTAGTGCAACTTCTTTTGGATTTAAATAACTATTGTTTAAAACTTTGACCTTTATCAATTCCCTAGCCTCTAAAGCTTCATCAACTTGTTTGATAAAATTTTCAGTAATTCCATTCTTTCCCACCTGAAATATAGGTTCCATAGGATTCGCTAATCCCTTTAAATAACTTCTTTGCTTTCCTGTTAACAATTAATACACTCCTTTTTTACCTACAGTTCTACTTCTTTTCTAGATTTTCTTCTATGAACTTCATATTCTCTATTACCTTTTTTCCAGCCAGTTCTAGTTTTCTCTTTAGCTTTATAATCCATATTTAATACCACTTCATTTCTGGCTAAACAATAATATGTTAATTGATTTTCTTTACAATTACCACAATTGAAACAATCCATTTCGCCTTTATACCCTCCATTAGTCGAAGAATTCAAATTCATATCCACAAATAAATACTGTATCATTATCTTCAATACCTAGCTTTTCTAGTTCTTCTATTATCCCTTTTTGTCTCATAATATTTTGAAAATATCTTAATGAATCTAAATCATCAAAATTTATAGAGTGAATAAGTCGATCCATATAGGAACCTTCAACAATATATTTTCCATTTTCCTTTTTTACTATTATGGTTTCTTCTTCTGGTTCCTCTAATGTAATTTCCATTTCTTCATCAAAGGTTTCATATTCAGGTTTAATATTTGAAATAGCATCCCACATAGCAAATTTAAGTTTATTTATTCCTTCCATAGTAGCGGCAGATATAGGATATATCTCATAGCCAAGGGGTTCTAATTCTTCTACTATTTTTTTAAGCCACTCTTCAGCTCCAGGTAAATCCATCTTATTGGCTACAATTATTTGAGGCTTATGAGAAAGTCTAGGATCGTATCTAACTAGTTCTTCATTTATTTTATGAAAATCTTCTATAGGATTTCTTCCTTCGATTCCTGATGCATCTAATACATGGACTAAAATCCTTGTTCTTTCAATATGTTTTAAAAAATCATGCCCTAAACCTACTCCCTCATGAGCTCCTTCTATTAGTCCTGGTATATCCGCTAGTACAAAGGATTTTTCATCATCTACTCGTACTACTCCTAAATTAGGTTGTAAAGTTGTAAAATGATAATTAGCAATTTTAGGCTTAGCTGCCGATAAAATAGAAAGTAATGTGGATTTGCCTACATTTGGAAAACCTACAAGGCCTATATCCGCTAGTAGCTTCAATTCCAACAATACAGTTATCTCTTCTCCTTTTGAACCTGGTTCAGCAAACCTAGGAGCTTGCCTAGTAGCTGTTGCAAACTTAGCGTTTCCTCTACCGCCTTTCCCCCCCTTAACGATTGTGTATACCTGACCATGTTCCTTCATATCCACTATTACCTTTTTAGTGTTTGCATCTTTAACTAATGTTCCCACTGGTACTCTTAAAATTAAATCCTGTCCCTTCTTTCCAAATTGCTTTTTGGTTCTACCATTTTCACCATTTTCAGCTTTGTAAAAATGCTTGTATCTAAAATCCATTAGAGTCCTTATGCCTTCATCTGCTTGTAGGATAATGCTACCACCATCTCCCCCATCTCCACCAAAAGGTCCCCCTGCAGGTTCATACTTTTCTCTTCTAAAAGCTACTGCTCCATCTCCACCGTCTCCAGCTTTTAAATTAATCTTTGCAATATCTATAAACATAATATCATCCTCTATTTTCCTTTATATTGTCAGTAATTTAATTATATCAAGTTATCAATTAGTGTCAATAATTTTAAATATTTTATTCTTTTATTCAATATATAAATAAAAAAAGCCTACCTTATGGGTAAGCTTTACATATTATGCTAGTTCTTCAGTAGGATAAACACTTACTTGTTTTCTATCCTTTCCTTTTCTTTCGAATTTAACCACACCATCTACTTTAGCAAATAGGGTGTCATCGCCGCCTCTACCAACATTGTTTCCAGGATGAATCTTAGTTCCTCTTTGTCTTACAAGGATATTCCCAGCTAAAACGTATTGGCCATCTCCTCTTTTGACGCCTAATCGCTTAGCTCTACTATCTCTACCATTCCTTGAGCTTCCTACTCCTTTTTTAGTAGCAAATAATTGTAAATTAAGTTTTATCATTCTTTACACCTCCCCATATTCGAGAGTAATATATCCAGGATAATTTTCCATAATAGATTGTATTCCTAATTCTAAAGTTTTTAAAACAGTTTGAACCTTGATTCTTGTATATTCATCTATCTGTCTAGGTATACTAACATCTAAATATCCCCTATTCTCGTCAATAGAATAATTGATTTTATCCTCCTTAATACCGCATACTTCTATTAAGGAATTTATAGTATTCTGTGCTAATACCGAAACAGCAGCACACACTATATCCTGACCCTTTATATCATAACCAGAATGTCCTGATACAGTATATCTGATAATATTATCTCCACTAGTTTTATATATTTTTACTTTTATCATAGAATTAACCCACTATTTTTTCAATCTTTACCTTTGTAAAAGGTTGACGATGCCCTTGTTTTTTCTTATAATTCTTTTTGGGCTTGTATTTGAATACTATTATCTTTTTACCCTTTCCTTGTCCTAAGATAGTTCCTTCTACCTTTGCTCCTTCTACATAAGGCTTACCAACTACAAGTCCATCTTCTTTTGATACAAGAAGTACTTTTGAAAAATCAATCTTATCTCCTTCTTTAGATTCAATTTTTTCAACTGATATTATATCTCCTTCTTGGACTTTGTATTGTTTTCCTCCAGTTTCAATTACAGCATACATTACTATTGCACCTCCTCTAACCAGTCTCGCCAGTATAAGGTGACTATGCTTTAAACCCATACTGAGCGGCTACCTACAAACAAAAATTTTAACAGATTGGCCCCTTTTTGTCAATAGTCCTTTCTAAAAATTTTGCCCTTACCCTCACAATAAGGACATTTTTTTATAAAACTAGAACTAAGGCTGTTTCTCATCTTATGCCTAGTCATCTCAACTAACCCTAGCTTTGTCATCTCCACTATATTGGTCTTATTTCTATCTTGTTTCAAATAGCACTCTAACCGCTCCATCACCAGATCTATATCTTGTTGATTTTTCATATCTATAAAATCTATTATGATAATACCCCCTATATCCCTTAATCTAATTTGCCTAGATATTTCTTCTGCAGCTTCTAAATTAGTTTTAACTACCGTATCTTCTAAACTTTTACCTCCAACATATTTACCTGTATTTACATCAATAGCAGTTAATGCTTCAGTTTCATCTATTACAATATACCCTCCACTTTTTAAAGGTACTTTTCTTTCAAGAGCAAGTTCTATATCTTTTATAATACCTTCTTGGCTTTCTATATTAAAATCCTCTTGATAAAATAGCTTGTCTTCCAGTTCTGGTGAAATTAATTCTTTAAAATCCAATAAACTATTATATCGTTCTTTATCATTTGTTATTATTTTGTGGATTTTATCATTAAAAGCATCCCTTACTATCTTATAGCTTAAATCCATATCCTTGTACAGCAATTTGGGACAGGGTAAAAAGTTTCTTTCCCTTTCTAGTTTATGGAATAGATTAATAAGCTGGGTATATTCATTCAATAATGCATCTTTATCTACTCCTACTGCTTGAGTTCTAAAGATAAATCCTATATTCTCCCTTTGAATTTCATTGCCTATTTGGTATAATCGCTCAATTTCTTCCAAATCATGAATTTTCCTAGATATATTTATTTTAGAGGAATAGGGTGTAAGTACTAAATATCTCCCTGGTAAAGTAATGTGGGTTGTTACCTTAGCTCCTTTGTTTATACTTGGTTCCTTTATAACCTGCACTATAATCTCCTGACCTTTCTTGACAATTTCTTGAATTTTAGCTGAAGAACCTTTATAATTTATATCCTTAGGCAATGCATCTTTTACATATAGATATGCATTTTTCTCCTCTCCAATATCAACAAAAGCTGCTTCCATTCCCGGAAGTACATTTACTACCCTTCCCCTATATACATTGCCAATACATTTTTCGTTTTTTTTCTTATCGATATAATATTCTACTAGCCTTCCTTCTTCTACAATTCCAACCCTTTCTTCATAATCTTTCGAGTCAATAAATATATAATTCATATTATCTCTCCTATATTAAATGGGAGATTGAATCTCCCCATCTGTTTCAATAAATAAAGCTACACGATTTATTTCCAAAGTATCCCAATCTATGCCTATATTTAAATATTTCTCCATAGCCATAATAAAATCTCTAGGATTTAAATTTCCTTTGTCTCCAGCTCTTAAAAGGCAATTCAAAACTATAAATTTGGTATCCCTTTCAGCATTAGTATCTTTTAATTTAACTATCACATTTCCTATTAAATTTTTTATATTACGCTCTTTTTCAATAATTCTATTTTTCTTACGTTTTACTTTAGTTACCATTATTTTTTCTTCTTTTAACCAGTTTTTTATAGATTCTTCTAATTCTTCAATACTTTTTATATTTGCAGCATAAAATTCTATTTCATAGCAACTCCATCTTATAAGGGAAGATAAAGATTTGGTTTCCTCAATATATTTTACTTCTACAATCCTAATTCCCTCTGGAAGCTGGGTATTCACCTTATTAATAAATACTTCCTCTGGCATCTTTTCCTGTAATTCTATATCCATATATTCACTACAACTAGCAATCCCTAATGCCAAAGGATTAGCTATAGAAAGCTTAGGTTGAGGGTTAAATCCTTCAGAGTATTTTATAGGAATATTTGCCCTTCTAAAAGTTCTTTCAAACAAACGCATCAAATCGTGATGGGATATATATTTTAAATAATTTTCTTTAGTAAACCTTATTCTTAAATTCAATTACAAACACCACCTGAAAAGCTTTTATTGATTCCACATCCAGTACAACCTAGTCTACAATCTCTAGTCAATTCTTGGGCTTTAGCTTTTTCATACTCCCTTATTAGATATTTTTTGCTAACCCCAGAATCTATAAAATCCCAAGGTAATACTTCATCTAACTCCCTTTCCCTTAATGCATAGAAATCCCCTTGAACCTCTGTTTCCAACAAAGCCTCCATCCACTTATCATAATCAAATAGTTCTGACCAGCCGTCGAATTTACATCCTTTCTCCCAAGCTCTTATTAAAGTTTTAGACAGTCTCCTGTCCCCCCTAGCTAATATAGCTTCTAAATAGCTTAATTTAGGGTCATGATAATTAAATACTATCTTCCTATCTCTAATATTATCTTTGAGTAAGTAAATCTTTCTATTGAATTCATCTATAGAATCTTGCCCCACCCATTGAAAAGGTGTAAAAGGTTTAGGCACAAAACATGAAGCACTTAATGTTATTTTTAGATTGCCCTTTTGCTCCTCTTTAGGTTGATTGAAAAACATATCCTTTACCTTATATCCTATATCTCTAATACCTAATACATCCTCATCTGTCTCAGTAGGTAATCCTAACATAAAATATAATTTTATAGTAGACCAACCCTCATTAAAGGCATAAGATATTGCTGTTGTTAAATCTTCTTCTGTTACTCCTTTGTTAATTACATCTCTTAACCTTTGACTACCAGCCTCTGGTGCAAAGGTAAGTCCTGTTTTTCTTACCTTTTCTATTTCTTTCAGTATGTCTAGACTAAATGAATCTAATCTTAGAGAAGGTAATGAAATACCAATTCTATCTTCTTCATATTCATCCATTAATTTCGATACCAATAATTGAAGTTGAGAATAATCGCAAGAACTCAAAGAGATTAAAGATATATCCTCATATCCTGTACTATTTACTAGCTTATCAGCCAATTCTAAAAGTCTTGGGATGCTTTTTTCCCTTACAGGTCTATATATCATTCCCGCTTGACAAAATCTACATCCCCTAGTACAACCTCTAAATATTTCTAATGGAATTCTATCATGTACTGTCTCTATAAAGGGAACTATCAATTTATCTGGAAAATATATTTTATTTAAATCTTTAACTATCCTCTTTTTAATAATCCTTGGCGCCTCTTCTACCAAAGGGATCATTGCCTTTATGGTTCCATCCTCATTGTAATGGACTTGATAAAAAGATGGTACATATACTCCTTCAATTTTGCTTACTTGCCTAAGAAAATTTTCCCTACTCCCCTTGCTCTTTTTAAAATCTTTATACATATCTAATATTTCCAAAGTAACTTCTTCTCCCTCTCCAATTACAAAGAAATCTATTATATCAGCTAAAGGTTCTGGATTATATGCACAAGGACCACCTGCTATTACAAAGGGGTCTTCGTCTTCTCTATCTGCTGATAGTATAGGAATACCTCCCAAATGAAGCATATTAAGTATATTTGTATAACTCATCTCATATTGAAGAGTAAAACCTAAAAAATCGAAATTTTTAATAGGTTCTTTGTTTTCTAAAGTAAAAAGAGGAATCCCTTCTTGAATCATCTCTTCCTCCATATCTATCCAAGGAGCAAATACCCTTTCACAAGCCATATATTCTACTTCATTTATTAAGTTGTATAATATGTGAAGACCTAGATGGGACATGCCCACTTCATATATATCTGGAAAAGCAAAGGCAAATTTTACCTTGACATCCTCCAAGTTTTTTTTAATAGAATTCTTCTCTAAACCTATATATCTAGCGGGTTTTTCTACTCTTTTCAATACTTTATTAAATTTTTCTATATCTATCATAAACATCACCTTTCATCTTTATTGTATATATTATATTACCACTTTTCCAAAAATTTTAATAGGAAAAAATAAAACTGTCACTGACAGTTTTAAATTTTATTATTAAACTTTATATATTCCATTGGATTTTTAGGTACACCATCTATCCATATTTCAAAATGAAGATATTTATTCCCATCTTTATTAGTTCCCAAGGTACCAATTTTATCCCCGATAGTTACCTCTTCACCTTCAGTAAAATATACTTTTATTAAATAGCCATAGACAGTAGTCATGTTCTCGTGTTGAATTCTTACAAAATAGCCTTTAGTATTTCTATCCTCTATTCTAGATACTACCCCTTTATCAATGGCTATAGGTTCCTTATCATCTATGGGAATAATATCTACTCCATTGTTAAATGTTACACTACCATCTAAATGTTTTACCTCACCAAAGGGATTGTATATAGTTCCTTCTATAGGGGAAGGATATTTAGTCTCATTTTTTATATTCAACACTTCCAAAGTTTTCCCAGAAAACTCCAATAGATCTTTGCTATAGTCTAAAATCTTTTTGCCATCCTTTTTTATGCTAAACTCATAATTTATCCCTTTGTTTATAATTTGAATTACATTAGAAGTTAACTTATTATTTATCTTTTTCAATATCAATATGAGAACTAATATTATTAGCATATAGAATAATTTATTTATTTGCTTTTTATAATTGAGTCTTTGCTTAAAAAAATTTTTTATCCCTTTATATCTATTGGAATATTTTCTCCTATTCATAATTTCACCCGCCTTAATCTACTATTATGATATTTATATAAGGCAGGTTTTATTCCTCATCAATAAGGGTTTAATATTAATTTTAAGTTTTCATCTATTAAAGTAAATTTATCTTTTAAGTTTTCTTGAATATAAACTTCTTTTTCTTTAGTTATAAATATTGCATCTATATCTTCTAATTGATTTACTAACTTAGTTCCATCTTCTACTCCTAGTACAAACAAAGCTGTAGATAAAGCATCTCCATCGATGGACTTGTTAGATAAAATACTTATGCCTGATACTTCGTTTTTTGAAGGATAACCAGTTTTAGCATCTATAATATGATGATATCTCTCTCCTTTATACATAAAGTATCTTTCATAATCTCCTGAAGTAACTATTGACTTATTCTTTACATTTAATACTCCTATATAATTACCTGTAACACTAAAAGGATCTTGAATCCCTATTCTCCAAGGTTCCCCATCAGATTTTTCTCCTAGAGCGTAAATATTTCCTCCTAAATCAATAATAGCGGATTTTACGCCATTCTCTTCAAAAATCCTTTTAACTTCATCAGCTGCATAACCTTTAACTATACCACCTAAATCCAATTTCATGCCTTTTCTTTTTAAATATACATAGTTATCTTCCATTAATTCCAAATCATTGTAATCAACTAACTTCATTTTTTCCTTTATTTCTTCCTCTGTAGGTATAAAATCCCTTTCCTTTTCTTCACTACCAGTAATATTCCATAGCTCTACCAATGGCCCAATAGTAGGCTCATAAGCACCATGGGATAATTCTGCAAAATACTTTGCCTTTTCTATAACATAATATACATCTTCATGGACTTGTACAGGTTTTATCCCAGCATTTTTATTTACATTACTTACATCGCTATTAGAAATGGTAATACTCATTCTTTTTTCGATCTCTTTTAATCTATCTACAGCCATATCCATTGCTTTTTTATCTTGTTTATCATATACCTTTAAATTAATAACCGTATCCATCAAAAATTCTGTCCTGGTGAGGGATTGGGATTGGTTATCTGTACAGCCAGTCATTGATAGAATTATAAATATAAATACTATATATATAATGTTTTTTTTAAAACCCATGTTTTCCCTCCTCTTCTTAAGTTTATTTAGAAAAACCCTAACAATAATTGTTAGGGTTTTGTTTACATCACTTTATATTACTTTGCACCTTCTAATGCTTTTTCCACTAATTCGATCATAGTATCCCTAGTATTTGTTGCACCTGTAATACCATCTAAATCTAAATTTTCTGTCCCATTATTGTCTATTATTTGTTTTTGAACTTGCTTTATTACTTCAAAGGAATCTAAGTAGGCATAGTTATCAACGGATTTTCTATCCCCTGCTTTTACTTCTACTGGTTCTGTTTCAGGTTTACCATCATCACCCATAACAGGTTTTTTATCCTCATCGAATACTACTTTATTGCTTTCCATATCCTCTACTGCAACTTCAAAGTAATCTACTCCTACGATTTGACCATCTCTTACTACAACTACTACTTCTGCTAGCCATCCATGACTTTCTTCGTCTGCTTTTGCGGTATATTTTCCATCCTTATAAACTGGTTCATATACTTCACCTTTTGCAGCCTTAGCTAATAACTCATTTACTATGTTTTTAAAGTTTTCTTTGGTATGAGTAGCTCCAGACACTGCATCAAAGTCTACTTCATCTAAATCTTTCTTTTCGTTAAATTGTTCATTAAGGTTTTTGATTACTTCTAAACCTTCTGGATAGTTGTAATTGTCTTCATTCTTCTCTTCTCCTGAAGTTGCAAGAATCTCAACATATTCAAATGAAACAATTTCTCCATCCTTTACTTCCATTTTAGCCATTGGATAGTTACCATGATCACTTACAGGCATCTTTACTAAATAATTTCCATCTTGTAAATCACCTGTAGCTACATCACTTGATTGGTCACTAGCAGGTTCTGTGTCATTTTTCCCACAGCCTGTAAAAAATACAGTAACCAAGGCTACAATTAAGATCATTAGTCCTAATCTTTTCCTCATTTGTATCCCTCCAAAAAATTATAATTAGGTAAGTAAGAACCCGAATATAATTATATATAATTTTCACAATAAATACAAGGTTTGTTTGATATTTAACATACTTGGTATGTTTTGTATTTTTTTCACATATTCCTATTCTATATTATCCTTTATCTTTACTATAGGGATATTAGCTACCAATGCTGACATAGGCATATTATCCGTTTCCCTTTTCATCCTAGTAAGTTTTATATCCAATCCTTCCTCATCGATTTCTGCATATTCTTTAATAACCCTTATAATATCTCCTTCTATCATCTCTAAAAATTTGGGAGATAGATCGGATCTATCATGGACTAATACTAATTTTAACCTTTCTTTAGCTACATCCTTGCTTTGTTTATTGTCCTTTCCAAACATTTTAAAAAAATCCAAGGTTATTCCCCCTTTACTTACTAAAAAGTAATTTTATCAACTTGCTAAACTTTCCTTCATCATTTTCTAAATTAAGTAAATCTACTTCCTCTCCTAAAATTCTCCTACAAATATTCTTAAAAGCCTTTGCTGACAAAGGATTATCTTCAGCAACTACAGGTTCTCCTTTGTTAGTAGAGATGACTATAGCTTCATCATCAGGAACTATGCCCAGCAGTTCTATAGCTAAAATATCTACAATATCCTCTACATTCATCATATCTCCTCTTTTAACCATATCTTGCCTTATTCTATTAATTATCAATTTAGGACTGTTTATACCATTAGCTTCTAAAAGACCAATGACCCTATCTGCATCCCTTACAGCTGCAATTTCTGGCGTAGTCACTATATAAGCTTCATCTGCTCCAGCAATGGAGTTTTGAAAACCTTGTTCAATTCCAGCTGGGGAATCAATAATTATGTAGTCAAATTCTTCTTTTAATTGATTGACTAGCTCCAACATCTGTTCCGGCTTTATAGCTGTCTTGTCCTTTGTTTGAGCTGCTGGTAACAAAAACAATCCCTCATATCTTTTATCCCTAATTAGCCCTTGTTTTAATCTACAGGTTTTTTCTACTACATCTACTATATCATATACTATTCTATTTTCTAACCCCATCACCACATCTAAATTTCTAAGACCAATATCCGTATCTACTACTACAACCTTATTCCCTAATACGGCTAATCCAGTGCCTATATTAGCTGTTGCGGTAGTCTTTCCTACTCCACCTTTACCTGATGTTATTACAATAGCTTTGCCCATATTATTCTTCCTCCTATTCTTATTTATTCGGTAAATATGGTTCTATATAGACTTCCCCATCCTTTATTTTAGCAACTTCAGGTATACCTGAAGTTAAAGTTTCCTCATCTGGCTTTCTGCCAATTATATTGGCAATTCTCAATTGAGTTGGCCTCAAATCATATGCAGCAACTATTGCATCTTTATTCCCATCTATTCCAGCATGAGCCACTCCCCTAATAGTTCCCAGTATAATAATATTTCCTTTAGCTTTGATCAATGCTCCTGGATTTACATCGCCTATAATAACTATATTCCCATCATATTCTATAACTTGACCTGATCTTATAGTGGAATGTATAAACTTTGTCATTCCCTCCTTTATACCAGTATAATATTCTGAGATCTCCATATGCTCTAATAAACCCTCATTAGCTATATGTAAGTCATATCTATACTTCATCAAGTATAATAATTCAATAATTTGGCTTTGTTTTAAATTTTCTGCTTTAATTCCTAAAAAATTTGCCTCCTTATAAAAGTCTAAACTATCTTTTAGTTTTTCTTCCAACTCATCTAATATATCTTGAAAATCACCATCTTTAATATATATATATATTCCTTCCTTAATGCCTTTAAAGCTAACTAATCCTTCCTTCACTTATGCTACCTCCATCATTCCCTATATATATTCTCCATATACTTTTAAAAATCCTTCTTATTTGAAAAATTGAATTGGAAGGTTCTACCTTGCCAATTCAATTTCAAAGGGCAATGCCCCCTTTTTATCTACATTATTAAACCCAAGGTATTCAGCTATAACTTCCCTAGCAATAGGACCAGCATATCCTCCGCTACCTCCTTGGAATAATACTACAGCTACTGCTATTTCAGGATCCTCATAGGGTGCAAAAGCAACAAACCAAGCATAATCATCATAAGTGTCACCTGTTGCAGGATTTATTCCACTTTTTTGGGCTGTTCCTGTTTTAGAAGCTACCGTAACAGGGAAATTTTGAAATAAACTTCTAGCTGTACCTTCAGTGGATACTTTTTTCATTCCTAATTTTACATATTCTAAATTTTCATAATTATTTAATTGAATCCTTTCTGGCTCTGTATCCCCTTTCATGATCACCTTAGAGTTATCGAAATTCTTAATATTGTCTATGGCGGTAACTTTATGTCTATATCCACCATTAGAAATAGTAGCAATAAAATTAGCCATTTGAATTGGTGTATAGGAATTTTGACCTTGTCCAATTACCACATTTAATGTATCGGTAATATTCCAACTAGCCTGGTTTATATAATCAAATTTTATTTTATCAGCCAATCCATTCCTATCTCCAGGAAGCACCTTTTCTGGATATATACCCATTTCATCAAGTCTTCTAATTACTTCATTTCTAGTCATTAATTCTGGCTCTTCAATCCAGCTTACTATTTCATCAATTTTTTCTGCTATTTCTTCATCTTTTAATTTTACATCTTCTTTTATATAGCTCCTAATGTTATTGTTTAAATACCTTTTTAACATGGATTTAGTAATCATCATCTTTCTCTGAGGATCTGGCACTCCTCCAGCCACCTCGTTGGGAATATCTATTTCAATTCCAGTTTTATCATTTAAACCAAGTTGTTTTGACATATTAGCTATATCCTCTATATCTATTTTTACTCCTATAGCTTCTCCAGTTCTTGGATTCTTTCCAAATGCCAAGGAATAAAAATAATAATTACAAGAATCCCTAAGAGCTTCATATAGATTTACTGAACCATGAGTACCCCTGTGAGAATGCCAAATCCAGCAGCCAAATCTTTCCGTTCCTATATCTACATAACCCATATCTCTAATGGTTTTATCAGGACTAAGTCCCTTTTCCAATGCCGCTAGGGCTGTTACCATTTTAAAAGTTGAGCCTGGCTGAATTGCAGTTTGTATTGCAATATTATAAAGTGGCCTTGGTGCCAATGGATCCTCTTCGTTTTCTGGGAACAATGAAACCCAATCGGTATTAGAAATACCTGTAGAAAACAAATTAGGATCATATGCAGGATAATTAGCTAATGCTAATAATTCTCCAGTTTTAACATCTATTGCTACTACTGAGCCAGATGTAGCATTTATATATGGTCTTCCCTTTTTCTTATTGATTCCAAATTTATAATTACCCCATTGACTTTTAAATTCCCCACCTTTTTGAATTTCTTCTAATGCATGTTTTAAAGAATCTTCTGCTACTTTCTGTAATTTTGAATCAATAGTCAAATATAAATTGTTTCCTGGCACAGCTTGTTCTTCCTCAATTACATTGGTAGTATTGCCATATACATCCACTTCTACCCTTTTTACTCCAGATGTACCCCTAAGTTCATCTTCAAACTTTTCTTCAATTCCAGTCTTCCCTATTATGTCATTAGGAGAGTATTTTTTCTCATTGACATACTTTTCAATCTCCGACGGTTGGGAAATCTTTCCTAAATACCCTAGTAGATGGGCTGCTAGTTCTCCTTGAGGATAGTATCTTACTGGTTCTATAGATACCTGTATGCCAGGCACCTCCATCATGCCTTCTTCTATTTTAGCTACTGTTGAATCCCTTATGCCATAAGCAATATTAATAGGTTGATATGCCCTATGCCCTTGTTTATCTAATTGATCATATAAAGACATAATAGTTCTAGCTTCGTATTTGCTTAAATCTTCATCTATTTCAAAGAATTCCTTTAGATACAAAAATGTTTCCTCAGCATTTTTATCCTTTGGAACCTTATACTTGTCAAACCATTCTTTCTTATTAACTAAAGACACATATTCCCATTTTGATATGGATATTTTAGGATTAATTCCATTTTCTAATATAGTCTCTTGAGCTATTCCTTTAATTCTATCATCTGTAATAAAATCCTTAAGTAAATCCTTCTCTTTAGCAAAATCAATTAAAGTATCTACAGGATTTTCTTTTGAAGATAATTTCTTATCCTTGTGGACATATAATACTGTATTGTTTTCCTCATTTATTTCTATATCTACTGGTGAACTTAACCCTTTCTGTTCAATTTCTTCGATTAACAATTTCCCTGGTACTACTTTTATGAGATTTCCCTTTTCATCTTCTTGATCTACTACTTTTTCTAATAAGTCTTTTAACGAAGTAGATGTAACAATAGTCACAAAATCATCTTTAGCTTTCGTATCAAAAGTAATAGTATTAAAATCTTTCATCAAATTTCTTTTTTGTTGTAGATGTTCCTCATCATAGGTTATAGAATACTCTTCTAATATCAATCCTTGACTTAAATTTCTCTCTTGTAATATATTAAATACCAATTCTCTAGAAATAGAATGATCAATTATTTTCCTAATAATATTTTTATCTCCATTGATAAGACTTATTATTGCTTCTTTAGGTGTTGTTTCCTTACCAATATTATATTGGCTTTTCCATATATCTATATCCTTAGTTTCATCAAATTTTATATCTAATCCACCAGAATTCAATTCAGTCACTACTGGTATATCCATACCCTTACTTTCAAGGGCATTTATGGCTTTGTTTATAGTTATAAATTGAAAATGTTCCTCATAATCAGGATGAACATAATAGGTATCTAAAATGGAAGATAATAGGTGGTTCTCAATTATAATATCGATAACCTTATCCTCTGGAGTCATATTTTCTGATATATATTGTCCCTCATCAACAAATTTAAATATATTGAATTCTATAGGAAAATCATCTACATAATCTACCCCATCTTCTTCTAGTAATCTGGCTAATGCTAACAATGTCTCATTGGTACTCTCCTTATCTTTTATATTTATCTCATCCTTCAACAACTGTACTGTAAAACTAGGCTTATTCCCTGCTAATAATCTTCCATGTCTATCCCGTATCTCACCTCTTGGTGCAGTAATATATATTTCTTTAAGCCTTTTGTTGTCTGAAATATCCCTATAGTAATCCCCTTGAACGATTGTTAAAGTTGCTAATCTAAAGGAAAGGGTTAAAAGCATTACAATTAATATCATAATTAATATATTATATCGATTTTTTAACTTTTCCAGAAATTTCAAATTGTTCACCCCTATCTCCTTCTAAATCTAATTGAAGGAATGACAAATATTTTGGAAAACCATTTATATATAAAAATGGATATGAAGCTATTATATAAAATTTCCAATATTACTACCTCTTTAAAAAAGACAGTAAAATATATACTATAACCTAAAAAATACATGAAAATATAATAGAATACATGATAAGCTATAGTGGATACCCCTGTTATAATAAAGGGTATCAACAGATTATCTTTAGATAATTTATCTTCACTCATGCCAACAAAATATCCAATAAAAAAATATATAAACCCATTAACTCCTATTACAGGGCTAAAAATTATATCTTGTAACAGACCTACAAGTAAACCTACTACACCACCAATCCTTCTACCCTTTAGTAGTGCTATAGTAACTATAATAATAAGACCTGTATTTGGCACTACACCAAAAATGCTTATTTGGGAGAATACGGTGCTTTGCAATATGAAATTGCCTATGATTATCAATGCCATTACTATAATCTCCAATGGTATCCTCCAATCCTTTACTTGGATATAATGAAAACCTTAAATAATTTTTTAAAATTAACCGCTGGCTCCACATATATGTGCTTCATTAAATCCTCATCCTTCTTAACTACATCCTTTATTTCGCCTATATATAGGTCTTTTACGTAAGTGCCTCCAAGTCCAGATGTAAAAAGCTTGTCTCCTTTCATCACATCTGCTTTTGTATCAAATAAATATCCACTTAGTCTACCATCGATATTACCAGAGATTACACCACCATCTTGAGTTCTAATTACTTTAAATGATATCTTACTGTTTTCGTCAACTATGGATATAACCTTCGCCCAATTATCTCCTACCTCAGCAATTCTACCTACTATGCCTTCTTCCACTATACCTTCTTCTGTTTCTACAGCTTGTATAACTGTGTCTCCTTTTTTTATACCATCTTTTAAACCTTTGTCGATTACAAATCTATCAAACCAATTACCTGGTTCTTTGCCTATAACTTGAGCTGATATTATATTATAATCAGTTTTCCTCAAAAGCTCTGCTTCGTTTTTTAGATAATCGGATTTCCCAATTATGTCTTCATACCTTCTATTTAGTTCTTCTAATTCTTTAACTCTTTTTTTTAATTCTTCATTTTCTGCCTTTATATTGGATATATCTTTAATGGATACAAAAAAGTCCGATGTCTTTTTACTAATATTATAAAAAAATTTTTCAATTGGTGTAAATATATTTCCTATTACTTTTTCAATCTTTGTTAAAGACATTCTTTCGGTACTGGTTACACCTATAATAATAATCAGAATGATAGCAACTATAGTCACTATCATTCTGTTTTTATATTTCCTTAAGAAAAACATAATATCACCTATTAACCCATTCTCTTATTATTGGATACAGTTTTTTTCAACACCTCAATGCTTTCTAAAGCTTTTCCAGTACCTATAGCAACACAGTCTAAGGGATTTTCTGCTATATGAACTGGCATACCTGTTTCACTTTTTATTAATAGATCAATTCCATCAAGTAATGCTCCACCACCTGTAAGCATTATTCCCTGTTCCATTATATCAGCAGCTAATTCAGGAGGGGTTTTTTCCAATGTGGATTTAATGGCATCTACTATATTGTAAATAGGTTCTTTCATTGCTTCGTATATTTCTTTAGACGTAACAACTATAGTCTTTGGTAATCCAGATATTAAATCTCTGCCTCTAATATTCATTTTAGATTCTTTTGCTTTTACATTTGCAGAGCCAATGGTAATTTTTACCTCTTCTGCTGTCCGCTCTCCAATCATCAAACTATATTCTTTTTTAATATAGCTAACAATAGCTTCGTCTAATTCGTCACCACCAACTCTAATAGACTTACTTGTAACTATTCCTCCTAAAGATATAACAGCTACTTCTGTTGTTCCTCCTCCAATATCTACTATAAGACTACCTGTTGCTTCATGTACAGGTAATCCAGCACCAATAGCTGCAGCCATAGGTTCTTCTATTAAATAAGCATCTCTTGCACCAGCATGTATAGCAGCTTCTTCTACAGCTCTTTTTTCAACTTCAGTAACCCCACTTGGAACACAAACCACTACCCTTGGTTGAAACAAGGAACGCCTTTGAGCTGCTCTTTTTATAAAATATTTAAGCATACTTTGAGTTATATCAAAATCGGCAATAACTCCATCCCTCAATGGTCTAATTGCAACAATATTGCCTGGAGTTCTACCTATCATTTTCTTTGCTTCCTCACCAACAGCTAAAACCTGTTTAGTATTAGTCTGAATTGCAACTACAGAAGGTTCTCTAATCACTATATCTTTTCCTTTAATGTAAACTAATGTATTAGCTGTTCCAAGATCAATCCCCATGTCCTTTGTAAATGCACTAAATATTCCCATATAATTTGCTCCTTCCTTTCTATAAACTAAATAATATTTCTTTGTTTAAAACTTATATACTTATTATCACCAATTATAATATGATCTAAAACTTTAATTCCAATTATATTTCCTGCGTCTATAAGTCTATGAGTAATATTTATATCCTCTGTACTTGGTGTTGGATCACCACTAGGGTGATTATGTACTAATATAATTGAATTGGCATTACGTTTAATCGCTATATTGAAAACTTCTCGTGGGTGTACTATGGAGGCATTTAAATTACCTATAGATATATTTTCAATACTTATAATCTGGTTTTTTGTATCTAAAATAGCTATTTTGAAGTGTTCTTTGTTTAAGTACCTCATCTCTTCCATGAGCAATTGAGCCAGTACCATTGGTGAATCCACCTTTATTTTGTCTTCTCCACCATATCTAGATATTCTTTTTCCTAGTTCTATAGCTGCTATTATTTGAGCAGCTTTACAATTGCCAATTCCTCTTATACTTGTTAGTTCCTCAACTGTAGCATGGGATAGATAACTTATTCCACTATTATCCATACTAAGTATTCTATTAGCTAAATCTATAGCTGTATCCTCCCCATACCCAGTCCTTATGATTACTGCAATTAGCTCTGCATTAGATAAGGATTTTACCCCATATTTGTATAACTTTTCCCTAGGCCTTTCATTTAGGGGAAGATCCTTTATGGTATAACTTCTATTTATATCCATATTTTTCACCACACTTTATTATAGTAAGCTTATGTCAAAATGCCTTTCTAATAAAATGTCTAGTTTATATATAGGTAAACCTACAACATTAAAATAACAACCTTTAATCCATTCTACTAATACTCCTCCTAATCCTTGTATGCCATAGGCTCCTGCTTTGTCTACATACTCTTTAGTCTTAATATAATTTCTTATCTTTTCATCACTAAGTTTTCTAAATTTAACTATGGTTTTTTCATAATCGATAATCTTTATATTAGTATTTGTTTTTATAATACTAATGCCTGTTAAAACTTCATGCTCTCTATCGCTTAATAGTTTAAGCATATTAAAAGCCTCATGTTCATCCTTTGGTTTCCCAAGAATTTTATTATCACAAGCTACAATAGTATCTGCACCTATGATTATTTCTCCATTAGAAAATTTATCTATTATTTGATTTGCCTTTTCAAAAGCCAACGCCATAGTTATTTGTTCAACTGTTTCATTGGAATGTACCTTCTCAGAAACATTAGCCTTTACTATAATAGGTTCAATATTATATTTTTCTAAAAGCTCCTTTCTCCTAGGAGAAGAAGATGCAAGTACTATAGTATCCATTGTATCACCTTATACTTTAAAAAAATATAGTTTTAAAAGTTTTCTTTAAGTTTTTAATCGCAAACTTGGATGTTAACCCCACAAAATATCCTGTAAAAAGGCTTATCAACAAGAGTATAGGTAAATAGCTAAATATCCTTATATTATTCATCATAATACTAGCTACTAACACCTGAGCAAAATTATGAGCTACTGCTCCAAATATACTAACCCCTATTAGACTAAAGGTTTTTGAAAAATACTTATATACTATATACATGGTAAAACAGCTTAATATGGAACCAGATAAGCTATAAAAAAGGCTTGAAACACTCCCTACAACCAAGGTAAATACTATAGATTTAAGAACTCCCACTGTCATAGCTTCTCTAAAACCAAATAATGCTAATGTAATTAATATGACCATATTTGATAACCCTAATTTTGCACCTGGCGCTACAAAAGGCACTGGCATCATAGATTCAATAATCCCTAAGGCTAATCCAATAGACACTAATAAAGATAAAAAAATTAACTTTTGTAATCCTTTCATAATTGTATTCCACCTTTAATGGCTTATATAGTCTACATCCCTTTTTTCATCTAAACCCTTGATCTCAATTACCAATCTATTTGGTAAGCATACTATAACTTCACCTACTTTAGATATATAGCCTTGTTTTACATCTAGTTGATCAGGGCAATCAGCCTCAATTACCCTTACCTTTTCATCTCCAATTTCTATCAAATTATAACCAAATTCTGTTTTGATGGGAATAGTCTTGCCTATCACAGTTTTATCAAATATTATCCTTTTAAACTCTTCTCCATCTACTTGAATACTTACATATTTCTTTCCATAATGTAAAGCAGATTTATTTATAAATACTAACGATAATAGGCTAATTATTATAATAAAAATTATCAGATATTTATCCCCTTTTGTCAACATATTCACCCTTTAATTTTAGGTATTAATTTTACATATATCATAATTAGTTTATCATTTATAATTTTTATTTACAAGTTAGAATTATATTCCAATAAACATCTAAAATCAAGCTTTATAAATCTCAAACAATACCTATCATAATATTATAGATTAAATTTTAAAAAAATAAAAGAGCCTAAATATAGGCTCTAATTACTGATTTACCGCTTTTTCTAGTTCTAAACTTGTCCAAATAGCCTTGGTGGGACATTTTTCTGCACAAATACCACAATTTATACATTTTTCATAATCGATTTTAGCTAGATTGTTTTCAAATATAAATGCTTCTTCAGGGCAATTTCTAACACAAATTCTACAACCAATACATCCAATACTACAATTTTCTCTAACTACCTTACCTGAATCGTTACTATTGCATTTTACAATTACTTCTTGTTCATAGGGTATTAGCTCTATAATTCCCTTTGGACATGCACTTATACACTTTTTACAAGATGTACATTTTTCCTTATCTATAACAGCAATTCCATCTAGAATTTGAATGGCATCAAATTCACAAACATCTTTACAGGTACCACAACCTAAACAACCGTATGAACAAGATTTGCTACCCCCTGCTAATATATTCTGGGCTCTACAATCTTGGATTCCATCGTAGATATATTTTTCTTTAGCCTTGTCACAATCCCCTTGGCAAAGTACAGTTGCAACATATCTTGTACTCTCTGCCACATTAACCCCCATAATATCTGCCACCACTTCAGCTACTGGTGCTCCACCAACACTACAAGCATTTACAGGTGCTTCTCCTGCAACAATTGCCGATGCTAATCCATCACAGCCAGGATAACCACAAGCACCACAATTAGCACCAGGTAAAGCTTTTCTAACTTCATCAATCCTTGGATCTCTTTCTATTGAAAACACCTTAGAAGCTAAGGATAAACCTACTCCGAATAATAATCCTAGTCCTCCTAATATGGTTATTGGATATACAATGCTCATCGCTCCACCTCCTAAACTAATCCATTAAATCCTAAAAAGGCAATGGACATTAACCCTGCAGTTATCAATGCAATGGGAAATCCTTCCAAGGCTTCTGGTACATCATTAAACTCCAATTCTTCCCTAACTCCAGAAATTAACACTAAAGCTAATCCAAATCCAATAGATGCCCCTACAGCATTAAATATAGTCTGAACTAAATTGTAGCCTTCTTGTATATTTAGTATTGCAACTCCTAACACTACACAGTTCGTAGTTATCAGTGGAAGATAGACTCCTAATGCACTATATAGGGTTGGACTGGTTTTCTTCATTACCATTTCTACAAATTGAACCAATGCTGCAATAACCAGTATGAATACAATAGTTTGAAGATATTCTAAACCAAATGGCTCTAAAAGACCTTTTTGAATACCATAAGTGATTATAGATGATAAAGTAACTACAAAAGTTACAGCAATACTCATACCTGTTGCAGTTTCTGTTTTATTGGATACCCCTAAAAAGGGACATATTCCTAAGAACCTAGCCAATACAAAGTTGTTAACAAATATAGTACTTATCAATATAGTGAATATACTCATTTTCTTTCCTCCCTCTAATTAGATTCTGTAGTAGCTTTTTTCTTCCTTATGGTATTAAAAATAGCTATCAGTATCCCCAACAGTATAAAGGCTCCTGGAGGCATGATAAAAATCAATGCTGGTTCAAAAGAAGGACTAAATAACTGTTTCCCAAATATACTACCAGCTCCTAATATTTCTCTTAAACTTCCTAATATTAATAAAGCCAATGTATACCCAAGTCCCATTCCTAATCCGTCAACTATTGAAGCTAATACTCCGTTTTTAGATGCAAAAGCTTCTGCCCTTGCTAATATAATGCAGTTGACCACTATTAATGGTATAAAAATACCTAATGCATTGTATAGATCCTGAGTATATGCTTTCATAAACATCTCTACTATAGTAACAAACGTAGCTATAACCACCACAAAAGCAGGTATACGAATTTTTTCCGGTATTACTTTTCTAAGAAGAGATATTACTAAATTTGAACCAACTAATACCCCCGTAACTGCCAATCCCATAGCCAAGCCATTAATAGCAGAAGTTGTTACCGCAAGTACTGAACACATACCTATTAATTGTACAAATATAGGATTCTCCTTTATAAATCCATTATAAAAAATCTTGGATAATTTCACTATTTACACCTCCAACAATTATCTAATCAGCCAATTTAGAATTGTATATTTCACGAGCAGAATTAACGCCATCTAGTACTGCATTAGTAGTAGTGGTGGCACTTGTTAAAGCTTGAACTTCATTATCCCCTTTTGGCTCTTTGGCTGATACTAGTTCCTCGTCTACAGGTTTATCCCTAAATGAATCTGAAAAATATGATTTAGTAGCATTTTCTCCAAGCCCAGGGGTCTCTGAATGATTTAACACCTTAATTCCTGTAATTTTACCTTCTGTTGATATACCAGTCATAATTTCTATGTCTCCACCATAGCCTTTTACTACATTTTTTATGGTATAACCCACTAAATTTTCGCCCTTATAAGCTTCAAATATTTCAAGTACATTGGGGTATTCTTTCTTTATTTCATTAACTCTTTCTTCATCTAATGGTCTAAAATCTTCTCCTTGAGGTAGTATTTCTGTCTTAGCTTTCTGATCTGCCAATTTATCAGCTTCTGCTATTTTAGGTGCAGTTATATTATTTGAAACTGCCAAAACAGAAGCAGAAATAGCTGTTATTATAAATAATATTAAACCTAGTTTTAACGTCTCATTCATTTACTTCACCTCCCCAAATACTTTAGGGCTTGTATATTTATTTATTATTGGAGTTGCCACATTCATAAGCAAAATTGAATAAGATACTCCTTCTGGATACCCACCTTTTACTCTAATAATTGCAGTAAGTATCCCCGCTCCAATGCCAAATATAATTCTACCCATGGGTGTTACTGGCGACGAAGCATAATCTGTAGCCATATAAAAAGCTCCAAGAATTAGACCTCCACCTAATATATGATAAGGTAAAAATTCAGTCTCAACTCCTAATAATACTAACATTATAAAAGTTGTTCCAATATAGAATACTGGTACTCTCCAGTCAATAACTTGTCTTATTATTAAATATACTGCTCCTATTAGCAACAATAAGGCAGATGTCTCTCCTATAGCCCCAGGAATATTCCCTACGAACATATCCATAAGCATAGGTAATTCTACCCCAGCCCCTTGAGAAGCTGAAGTTGCAGCTTCAACTGTTGCCGAAGCAGCTCCATCTGTTGCCATACCATATTTCATTATAGCTAAAGGTGTAGCTGAGGCTACTACATCTGGTCTCGTTCCAGTAAATGTAGACATATGGCTAGGCCATGAGGTTAGAAGCATAGCTCTAGCTGCTAAAGCTGGATTCATAAAATTAGAACCTAATCCTCCAAAAAACTGCTTTACTATGATAATAGCAAAGGCAGACCCCACTATAGGCAACCACCATGGTGCACTAGCCGGCAAATTAAAGGCAATTAAAATTCCCGTTATAACAGCTGATAAATCATTTATAGTAACTTCCCTTTTAAAAGCCTTTTGAATCAATGCTTCAAATAACACCGACGAAGCAACTGAAATTAAAATTAACTTTAGTGCGTTTATACCAAAAAAATACACACTACCTATCATTGCTGGTACTAAGGCTATTATTACATCGAGCATAATCCTCTGTACAGATTCATTCGATCTCATATGAGGAGATGAAGAAACTAATAACTTGTTTTCTAAAACTAATTCTTCAGTTTTAGAAATATTTATTCCTTTACTATCCATTTCATATCCTCCTATCTAATTAGCTTTTTTTCTTTTTGTAATTATTTCTTTTTTGGCTATCCTAATAGATTCAACCAATGGCCTTTTAGCTGGACATATATATGAGCATGCTCCACATTCTACACAATCAAGGGCATGAAATTCTTCAGCCTTATCAAATCTTCCTTTTAATGAAAATGTACTTAAATACAATGGCTGTAATTTCACTGGACATACCTCAAGACATTTGCCACATTTTATGCAAGGTGAAACCTTTACTGGTTTTGCTTCTTCTTCCGTCAATACTAGTATGCTCCCTGTTCCCTTGATAACAGGTACATCTATTGAAAATTGACTTATTCCCATCATAGGTCCTCCCATAATTATCTTACCAGGAGCATCTTCAGTAAATCCTCCACATTGTGCTATTACATCTTTAAAGCTAGTCCCTATTTTTACAATTAAATTCTTAGGTTCCTTAATACCATTTCCTGTAACAGTCACTACTCTTTCATATAAAGGTTTTCCCATTTGTACCGCTTCAGCAATTGCTTTAGTAGTGGATATATTACAAACTATAGCGCCCACATCCATAGGGAGACCTCCGGAAGGTACTTGCCTATTTAAGGTTGCATCTATCAATCTCTTTTCATCCCCTTGAGGATATTTCACCTTTAAAGGAATAACAGTGATATTAGGTTCATCTTTGCTAGCTTCTATTAAAGCTGATATTGCATCAAGCTTGTTTTCTTCTATAGCAATAATTCCCTTTTCTACTTTCACTGCTTTCATTATTACCTTCAAGCCAAATACTATTTTTTCAGGTTCTTCCACCATATTTCTGTGATCTGCTGTTATATATGGTTCACATTCAGCTCCATTTATTATAATTGTATCAATTTTTTTCCCTGATGGTGGAGATAATTTTACATGAGTAGGAAATCCAGCTCCTCCCATTCCTGTTATACCTGCTTCTCTTATTATCTGGATTATTTCATCAGAGGTTAATTCTTCTAAATCCTTTGGTTCAGTGATAGGTTCATCTAATTCTCCTTTCCCATCAGATTCTATGACTATACAATCTACAATTAATCCAGTAGGTATAGCCATTGGTGTAATGCTTTTTACAATACCAGAAACAGATGAATGAACTGGTGCCGAAACAAAAGCATCTGACTGGCCAATTTTTTGGCCTACTTTAACCCTATCCCCCACTTTTACCAATGCCTCACAAGGAGCACCAGTATGTTGGTGTAAAGGAATAGTTACAACGGCAGGTTCTACTGCTCTTTTTATTGGCAGATTCTCAGTCATTTCTTTGTGACCTGGTACATTGACCCCGCCTTTAAAAGTAAGACTTTTTAAATTCATCTTTTCCACCTCGTTTTCTCTATTCTTTAATTATTTAGCTTTTAATTAAGCTTCTTTTGTCTTACGAGTTTTAAATATATAAAATGCTATCATTATACATTATAAATAAGCCCAAAGGGCTTACTCACTGTTTATTATAACATTATTTTGGGTATATGTATACCCCATAGACGTATTGAGATATTTTTAACGATACTATTTATTAGGGATAAAATTTGGCTATAAACTGCTTATACACTAAAATATTCAAGATTAGATACTTGTTTATGTTTTTTTCATTTTACCATTATATGGGTATATATGCGAAAGATTGTTAAATACCAAACATTGTGCTTTCTTTATATGTCCATACTTAACTGTATTGGATCATCAGGATATATTAAATTTGAAAGGGTAAGACCAATAAGTCTAACTTCTCTATTTATATTAAACTTATTTAGTAGTATATATTTGGCAGTTTTATATATCATCTTTTCATCATTTGTAGGAATATTTAGTGTCATACTCCTAGTCTCTATGGTAAAATCGCTATATTTTATCTTTACACATATGGTCCTAGCCAAATATCTATTTTCTTTAAGTTTTTTTGAAAGATTAAAAGAGTAATCATTTAATGTATCAAGTAACATTTCCATATCATATATATCTTTCAAAAAAGTTTCCTCTTCCCCTATAGATTGATTCGCAATACGTGGTTCCACTGGTCTGTTATCTATACCGTAAGAAAATTCGTACAATTCTTTACCCCGTTTTCCAAATATAGATACTAGTACTTCTACATCATAGTTTTGCACATCTTCAATATAATATATCCCTAATTTATTTAACTCCCTTTCCATTTTAGGACCTACTCCCCATATCTTTGTAATAGGTAATGGTCGCAGAAAGGATAGGATTTCATCTTTTTCTATAATAGTTAAACCATCTGGTTTGTTTACTTCTGAAGCTAATTTTGCTAAAAATTTATTTATAGATATGCCTACTGATGCTGTAAGTCTTAATTTATCTCTTATATCCTTTTTTATACTTTTAGCAATTTCTAAAGCCTCTTTACCTGTTACATCTAAAAAAGCCTCATCAATGGAGATAGGTTCATATACATTAGTATATTTTGTAAATATGCCATGAATATTTTTAGAAACTTCTTTATATTTTTTCATATTTACTGGTAGATATATCCCTTCTGGACAAAGTTTTTTTGCCGCTTTTATAGGCATTGCTGAATGGACTCCATATTTCCTGGCCTCATAAGATGCAGTAGATACTACTCCTCTAGAACTTGTTCCTCCAATGATTACAGGTTTGCCAATTAATTTAGGATTATCCCTTTGCTCTATTTGAGCATAAAAAGCATCCATGTCTACATGTATAATAGATCTATCTTCCATTTGATACCATCCTCATAAAACATTCTAATATAATCTATTATAACCTAATTTGTAATAGATTTAAAAAAATCATATACATTCTGTATATGATTTTTTTAATATTATGTGGTGCAGGACACGAGATTCGAACTCGTATGGTCGTTGACCGCTACCCCCTCAAGATAGTGCGTCTGCCAATTCCGCCAGTCCTGCTCCTACAATTTTATGTTATACATATATTATAATATATTTTTATTTTTTATCAACTATCTCCTGTTGAAATTCTTTAGGTATATACCATTTCCCAATATTCCTATACAGATTAAAAAAAGTAGGATCTATATCTCCCATTATCTTTTTATCTACTAATAAAGCATCATTTTTAAAAAACAAACTTATATAGGGCAATTCTTCGTTTATTACTGATTGTAATTTTTTATAAGCTTTTAGCTTATCATCCCTATCTATTGAACTAAATGCTTCCATTAAAGCTTCATCCATTTTTTCATTGCTATATCGAATAAAATTAGTACCTCCTTTAATTTGACTAGAATGAAAAGCAAAAGACAATTCAGGGATTGTGGGTAAATGCCATCCTAACAAAACTATATCATAATCTCCTTTTATTATACGATTATTTACATATTCCCATTGTTCTTCAATCATCTCTTCCGTTATATTTTCAGGTATTCTTTCAGGATAATCTTTAACTACAGAAATACCTATTTTATTTAAATCATCCACAACCATATCTGCTACTTTTAATCTTAATGGATTGTATGAATTGGTGATAAGCCTTAATTGAACTTTATTGCCCTCTTCATCTTCATAAATTCCATCTCCATCTATATCCTTCCAACCTAGTTTTTCTAACTCTTCTTTGGCTTTTGAAGGATTATATCCATATATGTTAGAGTCCTCTGACAATAACCAAGAATTGGGATGAATAGGCAAATCTGTCTGAGTTCCATGGCCTAAGTATACTCTCTGTATTATAGATTGCCTATTTATTCCATAGGCAAAAGCTTTTCTTAAGCTATTGCTACCTTCTTTATTAAAGATAGTATTTGAAAAATTAAAACCTAAAAACTCATAATTAGGAGATACAAATTCAAATATTCTAATTCTATTATTCTGATCATATTTTTCCCAGTCTACATCCAAAGCAGTAGTTACATGGACTTGTCCCGTTTCAAAAGCTGTTAGAGACAGTTCTTCATCTTCTAATATCTTCCCAATTATGGTGTCTATATATGGTTTTCCTTCCCTATATTTGTCATAGGATTTAAGAAAGATGGTTTTATGTTTATCATACTCGACAAACATGTAGGGTCCAGTACCTATGGGTTCAAAATTTTCCTCACTTAATGCTTGTATATAGGAATTTTTATCTTCTTTTCCCAATACAAATTTATGTTTTGGTAAAATGGGAAATGTCAAAGTTTCCAGTCCATGACCAAAGTTTTCACTAAATATAATATCTATATGGTAATCATCCAATATCTGTACATCTAAAATCCTACGAATATCTAATGGACTATAACTTCCTAATGCATTGTTAAACATCTTTTTGTAACTTGTATCATCATTAGCATATTTAATAGTATTTATCGTAAATGCAACATCATCTGCTGTAAACTTTTCTCCATCATGCCAAAATACATCCTCTCTTAGTTTAATACTTACTACCCTTCCCTCTTCCTTTAATGTATAATCTTCAGCTAACTGGTTTACAATGTTTAGATCATCCCCTAATTCAAATAATCCTTCATATATAAGCTTACTAAAATGATAATAACTCATATTTTCATTAATTAAAGGATTTAATGTCCTTATAGTAGTCAAAGGGAGTACTAATTCCCCGCCGTATTCAGGTTCATATTCTACTTTTGCATGTACGTCTGCATCAAAAGTATCTATAGTAGTATCCTGAAGGTTTTCTTTGCATCCTACTACTGCAATCATAATGCTTAATATAAGTATTGTAATTACTATTTTTTTTAACTTCAACTTTACTCCCCCTTTTCCTATTTATATATTACAAAAGCTTTAATCACTTTTTTAATATTGTGAAATAGTACTATAAGGTAAGACCCTTTATCATCATTAGTTTTCTCAAATTGACCATCATATAGTTTTTTATATGTTTCATAATTTTCTATTACCTTATCTATATATTGTTCCGTTTCTTTAAAAGGTATTTTTTTTAAATTTTCTCCATCTCCACAATAATCCTTATCCTCTAACCACTTATTTACATTACCACTACCTCCATTATATGCTGCCAACATTAATTGCAAATTATTGTTAAATTCATTGGATAACATATTTATATACCATGTGCCAATCATCACATTAACATCTGGATCAAATAACATGTCTAGCGTAAAATCTTCCAAAGACAAACTCTCTGCTGCCCATTGTCCAGTAGTAGGGGAAATCTGCATAAGTCCTCTAGCTTCTTTGGAAGATAAAGCATCCTTATCAAAACTACTCTCTACATTAATTATAGCAGCTACTAGATAGGGATCCACACCAAACTGTTTTGAATACTTTTTGATTATATTTATATATGATAGAGGATAGGATATTTTGAAATATATATTTATAGCGATTAATATAATAAAAATAATTGCTAAAAGGATTAATATGTTTTTCAATAATCTACTAATTGCCATATTAAAATAAAACCTCCAACACATTATATTATTTTAAACAGTATATCATCAATTTGTTTTTCAAGTGCTTTTTTATCTCCTCTATTATCTATTATCCTTGTAGCATAATCCTTTTTCATATCTATAGGCATCTGGGCTTTGATCTTATAAATCCCTTCTTTCTCGTTTATGCCATCCCTTTTAAGTAGCCTATTTAGTTGGGTCTTTTCATCCACATATATTAACCATATTTCATCAAAATAAATTTTATGTTCTTGGAATTTATCTATCTCTTCTATTAATAAAGGTATATCCAGAAATAGAATCTTCTCTTCACCAATATATTTATCTATATTCTTTTTTATAGCCGAAAGTACATAAGGATGTACTATATCATTTAGTTTTTTTCTACTAGACTCATCACAAAATATTTGATTGCCTAGTTTTTGTCTATCAATTGTTCCATCTTCTTTTAAAATACTTTTCCCAAAATAAGATACTACCTCCTCATAGGCAGGTAAGCCTATATCTACTACCTGTCTAGCTATTTTATCAGCATCTATAACTATATAACCTTTTTTTATTAATATATCTGTAACTGTAGATTTACCAGTAGCAATACCACCAGTAATTCCTATAATCTTAGGATTATTTTGTTTCATACCAATTATCTCCTACACTAATCTCTACTTTTAAAGGTACATCTAAGATTATAGAATTCTCCATTATATCTTGCATTAACTGTATTACCTCTTCTATTTCATCTTTATGGGTTTCAATAATTAACTCATCATGAACTTGCAATATCAATTTAGATTTTAAATTTCTATTCTTTAACTCCTTATGTACCCCTACCATGGCTACCTTTATTATATCAGCAGCACTACCTTGAATAGGGGTATTCATAGCAACCCTTTCTCCAAAAGACCTTACATTAAAGTTTCTAGATTTTAATTCTGGTATATACCTTCTTCGATTCAATATGGTTTCCACATATCCTTTTTTCTTTCCTATCTCTATGATATCCTTCATATATTTATCTACCATTTTATAGTTTTTTAGATAATTATCTATATACTCTCTAGCTTCCTTCCTAGATATATTTAAATCCCTAGAAAGACCATAATCACTTATTCCATATACTATACCAAAATTGACCGCCTTTGCTCTATTTCTCATTAATGGAGTTACTTCATCTTTTGGTATACCAAATACTTCAGAAGCAGTTTTTGTGTGAATATCTTCATCATGAAAAAAAGCTTCCATAAGCTTTGGATCTTTGGAAATATGGGCTAATACCCTTAATTCTATTTGAGAATAATCACCGTCTACAAGAACATAATCTTTTGACTGGGGTACAAAAGCTTTTCTAATCTTTCTACCCTCTTCAGTCTTTATAGGTATATTTTGTAAATTAGGTTCTGTACTAGATATCCTCCCAGTATTAGTTACAGTCTGATTAAAACTAGAATGAATTTTATTGGTTTTTTCATCTACTAGATTTATAAGACCATCTATATAAGTAGATTTTAGTTTTACCAACTGTCTATATTTAAGTATTTTCTCAATAATATCGTGCTGACCTCTTAATTTATCCAATACCTCCACATCTGTTGAATAGCCAGTTTTTGTTCGTTTAATAACTGGTAATTTCAATTTATTGAATAATATTTCTCCTAATTGTTTTGGTGAATTTATATTGAACTCTTCTCCTGCTAGCTCATATATTTCCTCTGTCAAATTATGAATCTTAGAATCAAACTCATCCCCTAATTGATTTAATATATCTAAATCTACCTTAAATCCATTAAATTCCATCTCTGCCAGTACCTCTGTTAAAGGTAATTCCACATTATAGTATAGATGTTCCATTTCTTGTTCTTTAATTTTTTCCCTTATTGGTTCCTTAACTCTGTAAACTAAATCTAACACAGTGGAAACATATTCTCCTCTCATTTCAAGGGTAAGATCTTTATAAGTTTTTTTATTTTTCCCCTTACCTAGTAGTTCTTCTTCTTCTATATAAGAGATATTTAAATATTCTTTACTTAGTTGATTAATACTATAATTGGATTGAGCTGGATTTAGTATATATCCACCTATCATAGTATCAAATTGTATATTGCTAATATAAATATTAAGTCTCAATAAACCTACTACATCAGCCTTTATCATGTGACCATATTTTTCAATTTCCTTAGATTCAAAATATTTTTTAAAAGTATTTACAAAAATATTTATATCGTTTTCTGAAAAATCTATATAATAAGGCAAATTACCTTCAATCTTTATCCCAACACCTAATATAGGACTATATATATAGTGCTCATCTTCAAATAAAAATTTAAAACCAAAACTATGAGAATTTTTTATCTCTTGAATAATATCATTAAAATTATTTCCTATAATTTTTTTATATTTTACTTCATAAGAGGATTCTTCTTGATTTTTTAATTTTTCATCAGGTATTTTAGATAGCAAACTATTTAATTCAAACATTTGGTAAAGTTCTACTAATTTATCCCAATTTGGCTCTTCTACTTTTAATTCCTCCATAGAAAACTGAATGGGTACATTTCTTATTATTTCTCCTAGCTCCTTACTTAAAAAAGCTATATTTTTATGCTCTATTAATGATTCTTTGATTTTCTTACCTTTTACTTCTTCTATATTGTCATAAATATTTTCTATCGTTCCAAATTGCTTCAATAATTTGATACCTGTTTTTTCACCAATCCCTGGTACACCTGGTATATTATCTGATTTATCCCCCATTAACCCTTTTAAATCTATAAGCTGTTCTGGAGTTATACCATATTCTTCTATAATCTTATCTCTATCATATTCTTCTAATTCTGTAATCCCTTTCTTGGTTAATAAAACCTTTGTATTGTCTGAAGATAATTGGAGATAATCTCTGTCTCCAGTAACTAGCATTATTTCCATACCTTTTTCTTCACCTATTTTTGATAGGGTCCCTGCAATATCATCTGCTTCATAACTTTCTAATTCTATTTGATGAATATTCATAGCTTTTAGTATTTCTTTCAATATGGGAAATTGTAAAGCTAACTCATTAGGAGTAGATTCCCTATTAGCCTTATATTGTTCAAAAGTTTCATGTCTAAAAGTAGGACCTTTCTTGTCAAAAGCAACACAAATATAATCTACGCTATATTCTTCTTGGATTTTATATAACATGGTTAAAAAACCATAAACACCATTGGTATAAACTCCATCTTTAGTTTTCAACAAAGGTAGAGCATAAAAAGCTCTATGTAATAGACTATTTCCATCTATGATCATCAATCTATCTCTACTCACAATACCACTCCTCATATATTATGCTTAAATATTAATATTAATACAATAATTTAATATTGTATATTTATAAGTATACAATAAATGTACTTCCTAGTAAACAAATTGAAAATAAAATCCTTGATTGTTTCTAAAATTTATGTTATTATAATTCATGTAATAGATATGCCGAAGTGGTGGAACTGGCAGACGCGTTGGACTCAAAATCCAATG
>Ga0116175_1000058_pt1 | contig 91469 bp, 93 predicted proteins | sample AD_UKC125_MetaG_FD_89802 | JGI IMG/M metagenome (GOLD analysis project Ga0116175, IMG submission 89802) | Active sludge microbial communities of municipal wastewater-treating anaerobic digesters from USA - AD_UKC125_MetaG | ecosystem: Engineered > Bioreactor > Anaerobic > Digestate | place: USA... | reverse complement strand
TTATTTAAGTGTGCCCAAAATACATGTAATTCTATCCATCTCAATCATAACACAAAAATAAGGGTAAAAATAGTAATGGAGCGGGATTTAAGAAAATCCCACCCCAACTATTGACAAAGAGCCGTTTTTACAAGCTAGGATTATTTTTATACTTCCATAATAATAGGTAATATCATAGGGTTCCTCTTAATCTTTTCATATAGGAAGCTTCGTAAAGCGTCTCGTATATTGGATTTTAAAGTTGCCCAATCGGTTATATGGCGTTTTTCACATTCCGTTAAAACATCCCTTACTACTTTTCTTGCTTCCTCCATTAAATCTTCTGATTCTCTTACATATACAAATCCCCTTGATATAATATCAGGGCCTGCAATTACCTTTCCATCTTGCTTACTCATAGTAACTACCACTACTATCAATCCATCTTCTGAAAGATGTTTCCTGTCCCTTAGAACGATATTTCCCACATCACCTACTCCTAGACCATCTACTAAAATATTACCTGCTTGAACTGGTTGCCCCATATTAGCAGTTTTCTTGGTAAATTCGATTACAGAACCATTTTTAGCTAAAAAAATATTTTCCTTTGGCATTCCTAGTTCTTCTGCTAATTCTCCATGCCTTTTAAGATGTCTATATTCTCCGTGAACAGGGATAAAATATTTAGGTTTTAAAAGAGTATGGATTAACTTTAGTTCTTCTTCACAAGCGTGACCTGACACATGAACATCTGCTAAAGATTCATATATAACCTTTGTTCCTATTTCCATCAACTTGTTAATAACTCCTGAAACAGTTTTTTCATTCCCTGGTATAGGACTTGCAGATATTACCACCAAATCCTCAGGTACCAATTCTATTTTCCTATGTTCTGAAAAAGCCATTCTAGTCAGTGCAGACATAGGTTCTCCTTGACTACCTGTAGTAAGAATCACTATTTGATTACTTTGATATTTACCCATATCATTAATATCTATTATTGTATCTTCTTTTACTCTTAAATATCCTAATTCTCTAGCCACATTGGTGGTATTTATCATGCTCCTGCCTGATAATACAACTTTCCTATCAAACATCTCTGCTGCATCTATTACTTGTTGTATTCTGTGAACATTAGAAGCAAATGTTGCAACGATTATCCTTTGAGGGGCTTTTAAAAATATATCATTAAAAGTGTCTCCTACAGTCCTTTCTGACATAGTATATCCAGGCCTTTCTACATTGGTACTATCTGCCAAAAGTACCAATACTCCTTTACTACCTATTTCTGCAAATTTATGAAGATCTATTAAATTACCATTAATTGGCGTATAGTCTATTTTAAAATCTCCAGTATGAAATACCATGCCAACAGGTGTATCTATAGCTAATGCTACACTATCAGGTATACTATGACTAGTTTTTATAAATTCTATTTTAAAACAACCTAATTTTATAACATCATCAGCCTTTACTTCATTTAACTCAACATTTTTTAATTGATGTTCCTTTAATTTGTTTTCTAGAAGACCTAAAGTCAACCTAGTGCCATAAATAGGAACATTTATTTTTTTTAAAATATAAGGCAATCCCCCAATGTGATCCTCATGACCATGGGTCAATACTATCCCTCTTATCTTCTCCTTGTTTTTGAATAAATAGGTAACATCTGGTATAACTACGTCAATTCCAAGCATTTCATCTTCTGGAAAACTCATTCCACAATCTACTAATATTATATCCTCTTTATACTCTATTACAGTTATATTTTTTCCCACTTCTCCTAATCCCCCTAGGGGAATAATTCTTAATTTATTTGGTTTTCTTGCCACTTCATCATCTCCTTTATATTATCTTCTCCATTTATTATTAAGATGTATTGTCTTTGGATTACTTTTTCACCTTTTAAAAAAATAAATCCCAAAATGGGATTTATTGTTGGCAATCGGCACAGTATCCAAAAAACTTCACATTATGATCTACTATCTTAAAACCGTTTTCATTTTCAATTTCGTTTTCTAAGTTTTCTAATAGATCTAATTTTACTTCCATCACCTTCCCACATTTCAAACATATCAAATGATGATGATGGTGGTTCTCCGAATCATAATTGAGTTCATATCTATTATAACCATCATCAAAATTTAATCTGTATATGATATTTAACTTTTCTAATAACTGTAATGTCCTATAAACTGTAGCTATACCAATCTCTGGATATTTTTTCTTTACTATATCATAAATTTCTTCAGGGCTTAAATGTTTATCCTGATTTTCAACAATTACATCTAAAATAGCCCTTCTTTGAGTAGTAAGCTTATACCCCTCCTCTTTAAATATTTGTTTAATATCATCCATATTTATATCCATACTTTCACCCGCTTATAATCCTATAATATAGGATACTAGTTATTGTATTATTTGTCAACCAGTGACATCTACTGAAGTTTATCTTTTTGTATTTCCTCATACACTTGGATTACTTCATTAAATTCTTCTTCATCGTCGATACCCACTAATACCAATTCCCCTTCATCATCATATTCTATACGCAATAGATAAGTTAAAGATTCTATATCATTTAATGGCAACAAAGCAGCATAATCTACATTATCTATACCAAAAGTAGATAAAACTTGAAATTCTACTTCATTGCCCATTTCATCTAATAGAACTATTATATCATCCACATTATCACCTCTTTAATTTCTATCTAGATAAGTCTGCAATATATAGGTTGCAGCTACTTTATCTATGACCTTTTTCCTATTTTCCCTACTAACATCACCTTTGATTAACATTCTTTCTGCTGATACTGTAGTAAGCCTTTCATCTTCTAGTACTACATCTATATCTATATTATTTTCTAGTGTAGTTGCAAATTTTAGTACCTTTTCTCCTTGAGGACCTACGGTGTTATTCATATTCTTAGGAAAACCTATTACTACTTTTACCACATTATATTTTTTAATAATCCTTTTAATTTCCTCAATATCATCTTTAATATTCTTCCGATTAATTGTCTTAAGCCCTTGAGCTGTAAGCATTAAAGGATCGCTTAATGCAACTCCTATAGTTTTATCACCTACATCTAATCCCATTATCCTTTCCATATCTTTCTCCCTTTATATCACTTTTATACAAAATTCTGGACAGCTTTTAGCGCAATAACCACAAAGTATACAATTCTCATTAGGAGTGGCTTTGCCATCTATTATTTGAATACCTTGTTGTTTACAAGTCCTAATACAATTCCCACAAGCTATACAATAATCAGCTACTATTAATTTCCTCTTTTTTTTCTTTAATTTCTCCTTTAACTCCCTTGGGATTTTCCCTGTTTCTATTAAATTAATATTACAATCTACCTCTTCTTTTGATTGCATACCAATAGCAAAAGAATGAATAAAGGGGATGTTTTTTACAAAGTTAAAAGATTCCTCTACTTGCCCAATTAAATGGCCTCCACCTAAAGGCTTCATGCCATATATTCCCTTACCCATATTATATGCTTTTTCAATTATATTTAACATATCTTGAATAGTACCATCCTGTATTCCAATGCCTGCTTTATTTACAATAGGATGAACCACATCTAGCTCATCATATTGGGTTACAGCATACACTCCTTCTACCCTGTGAGTTGAAATTCCTATTGCTCTGATTTTACCCATATCTTTCGCTTTTAAAAAGTATTCTATGGCATCATAATGTCCTCTTACAGTATGGATACTTTCCTGTTCATGGAGCAAAAATATATCAATGTAATCTGTGCCTAATTCCTTTAAAGCTAATTCCAAACTTTCCTTAGCCATATTTTTAGTATATGCATAACATTTAGTAGCAATAACAAAATCTTCTCGTTCTATCCCTTCCAAAGCATATCTTATATATTGATAATTATCATATATTTCAGCTGTATCAATAAAATTTATTCCTCTATCATAAGCATATTTTATAAGCTTTCCCCCTTCTTCTATTGGTAAATTTGCTTGAAAAGGTGTCATAGTCAAAGAACCAAAACAAAGATTTGAAACCTCAATACCTGTTTTGCCTAAACTTCTTCTTTCCAATTGTTCCACTTCCTATTTATAGATATTTCTCCATCTTCTAAAATAATAAATAGCATATATATAGTTATTAGACTCATAGCTAAAGCTGAAAGTATTATTCCAGAATCATTTAGCAGTAAACCAAATATGCTCCCAATTATACCACTTAAAATACCTCTTCCTATACCCTTTTCCATGATATATAATACCTTATCTTTAAATATGAAAGTAAGGATAACCTGGACTAAAATATCAATAAATATTACCTTAGTCCAAATGGTAACTTTAATCAGCTTTATATTCATTAATAGTTTTCTACTTATGATATTCTGAACAATCCCAATTCCTTTGTCTCCTATAATACCTATTGTCTTTCCTAGATGGGTTGGATTTGGGTTTAAAGCAATATCTATATAACCTAAAACCATTATTGCTAATCCAATGATAAAAACAAATAAGATCAAGTTTTTGATGCTTAATTTTTTCCCTTTGGCTATTAATATAAAATAGATAGTTGCGGATAAAATTGCCATAGTACCACCAACATTAGCACCTAATCTAGGATGGCCTACCATTATAACGGATATTAATAACAAAAATATGGATATATATTCATTATTATACCTATCCATTAATAACCCAGCCATTAAGGTTGAAATAGCTAAAAAAACCCCTACCATTTCGTTTCCCATACCAAAATATCTAGCCCCAATAATTGGATCGTGACTAAGAATTGAATAACGAGTAATATTTCCTTTTGTAATTAAATCCAATAAAAATATCATAAAATATCCTATAGATATATAGTATAGACTTTTTTTATTATTAAATCTACCAACAGCAAACCAAAATATCATAATAAATATTGACAAGCTAATAAAATACTTAATAAGATTGTCTATATCTAATAAAGAACTAAAAATGAATATCATGGGCATAGCATATAATAACAATATTAACCTCTTAAATACTATCCCTATTTTATTATTCATATCAATATTTAATATTAATGGGATTAATATTAAGAGCAGAGTAATTATTGTTATAATCCCATATGTTAGTAAAGTCTTAGATCTAGTTTTAGATGTAGTCTTTATACGATTGTTAATTGATTTTATATATTCTAACCCTTTTTCCTTTTCAATACTTTCAATTGGATTGCCTGTCATATTATCTCTAGATGTCTCTAAAAACTCCGCTATAGTAGGAGCAATATCCAAATTGGATATTATCCCTTTTCTATTAGTTGTAGATGAAATAAGAGTACCTTTTTCTATTCCTTTTCCCCATAATACTATAGGAGATAAATTACTATCATCTATCCGCTCTTCACCAGCATTAGGACTAATAAGCATAACTAGAGACCTTTCATCATCAATGCTAGATACCATATCCCCAATAAAATCATCCATATCTTTTAATATTAAATCTCTTTTTTTATAAAAAACATCTGTAGACAAAAAATCGCTATAACTATTAAGTCTATTTAAATCCCCTGTATCTATTACTAATAAAGATGTTTTTTGTTCAATAGATGCTAATTCCAGTAGAATTTTATCATAGTTAGTTTTTATACCATATGGGTAATCTATATCTTCTAACAATATATTGTCAACATTGCCATAATCAATGAGACCTTTAGAGTCCATTGCTATCAATGCACCTGTTCTAATAACTTCCTCCTCTGTATCACTATTACCAAAAGCAGCAGTCTTTAAACCTACTTCATGAAGACTATCCCCTAATGCCCCTATATAAGGAGAATAGCGATTCTTTTCATTTTGATTATATAGTTTACCTAATTGAATATTGCCAATTGCATATTCTTTGTCTATAATACCTATGCGATTTTCATAAATCCTCTTGTATTCGTCATTTAAATTGTACAATTGACTACTTTCATTATTAGCATATGTTTTAGAAGAAGCATTGATAGTAGCAAAACTCTCTGCACCTTTATAACCACTAATACCTCTTGTGTTCATCAATCCAATACTTCCATGGTCTATAATTCTTTTTACATTAGGCATTTTTTCAATATCGGAAAGAGTAAGTCTATTTGCAACTATTACATACACCTTATTATCTATATTTTCATAACCCCTACCATAATTTGTTTGTCCAAATAAAACAATAATAAATATAATAAAAAATATTGTTATACATGCTCTATTTTTTTTCACCTATGTTTCTCCCCTAAATATCTTTTTTTCTCTCATTCTTTAAATAACAGCCTAATATCTCCTCTAATAATTCGTCCCGTTCAATTTTTCTAATCAAACTTCTGGCGTTATTGTGACTAGTTATATAAGTTGGATCTCCCGACAATATATAACCTATTATTTGATTTATAGGATTATATCCCTTCTCCTCTAGAGCATCAAATACTGTCAAAATAATCTCTTTTACTTCATTGTCTTTATCTTTTGGTGGTTCAAACTTCATAGTTTCATTAAATTTATTATTCACAAAAACACCCCCTATAATATATATACCATATCAATTGTATAATATACAGTATTAAAATAAATATTAGCCATTAAAATGGCTAATACCTATTTTAATTGTTCTCTAATTATGCTAGGGATCATATTCAATGCTTCTTCAACTTTATTGATATCCTTTCCTCCAGCCTGAGCCATATCTGGACGTCCACCACCACCACCGCCAGTAATCTTAGCTACTTCCCTTATAATATTACCAGCATGAACACCTTTATCAATTAAATCCTTAGTAACCATAGAAACAAAGGATACCTTATCTTTATAAGTGCTTGCTAAAATTACTATTCCAGAATCTATGCCATTTTTAATTTCATCACCTAAACTTCTCAAAGCTTCCATATCCATATTTTTCAACTTATAACTAATCAATCTTATACCATCAACTTCTATGCTTGTATTTATTATATCTTCTGCTATAGAAGAAGCCATTTTGCTTTTTAACGAATCTAGCTCTTTTTCCTTCTTTTTAAGCTCTTCTGTTAAGCTATATACTTTATCTATCAGATGGTTTTTATCGGTTTTTAAGATAGTACTAATATCCTCCAAATCCTTTTCCAACTGGTTTAAATATCTATAAACTTCATATCCGGTAATAGCCTCAATCCTTCTCACACCAGAAGCAATACTGGATTCGGAAATTATCTTAAACAATCCTATATTGCTAGTATTTTCTACATGGGTACCACCACAAAGTTCCTTAGTATAGTCTCCCATTTGTACAATTCTAACTTCATCTCCATATTTGTCTTCAAACAAACCCAATACTCCCATTTCTTGAGATTTTTTCAATGTTGTATTTATAGTCTGTACTTCTAAAGATTCTAAAATCCTTTCATTGACTATCCTCTCTATCTCCCATAACTCCTTTTTATTCACAGCTTCATAGTGGGTAAAATCAAATCTTAATCTATTAGGCAAAACAATAGATCCTGCTTGATTTACATGTTCTCCTAGTACATCCTTTAATGCTCTGTGTAAAAGATGTGTAGCTGAATGATTTCTCTTGATACTCTCTCTACGTTTCTCATCTACAACTCCATACACTTCATCACCTACACTGGCGGTGCCTTCTTCCATATTAATAAAATGAGCAATTACTTTATCACTAATATACTTAGTATCCCACACCTTAGCAACAAAATTATTTCCTCTTATATATCCTGTATCTCCAACTTGCCCTCCACTTTCAGCATAAAAAGGAGTTTCTTTCAATATAACAATTCCTTCTTTTCCTTCCTCTAAATTTTGTATGGCCTTGCCTTCTTCAAACAATCCTAGAATTTCAGTTTTTAGTTTCAAAACTTCATATCCTTTAAATTTACAATCGTATCCATTAAACAGTTCTATAGATTGACCCTTTTTCCAACCTGAATCAGCAAAGGATTCTCTTGCTTTTCTGGCTCTACTCCTCTGTTCCTCCATTTGTTGGTTAAATCCTTCTTCATCTACATAGAATCCTCTTTCTTCCAAAATTTCTCTAGTCAAATCTAGAGGAAATCCATAGGTATCATACAATTTAAAAGCCTTTTCTCCCTTTAAACATTTTTCTTCCTTTTTAATGAGTTCATCAATATACTGTTCCAATATATTAAGACCTTGATGTATGGTTTCTTGAAACTTATCTTCTTCAGCTTGTATAACTTTTTTTATCTGTTCCTTTCTTTTTTCTAATTCAGGATATTCCACTTTCCATGAAGATATAACCTCATCTACAACATTCGTTAAAAAAGACCCTTCTATACCTAACAATTTTCCATGCCTTGCAGCTCTCCTTATTAAACGCCTTAGAACATATCCTCTTCCTTCGTTACTAGGCAATACCCCATCGGAGACTAAAAAGGTTATAGCTCTACTGTGATCAGTAATTACCCTAATGGAAGTATCTGTTTCTGAGTTTTCTCCATATGTTTTTCCCGATATTTCTTCCACAGATTTAAGTATATGTTGAATTTCTTCTACTTCAAATATATTTCTTGCACCTTCCATAACAGCAGTTATTCTTTCCAGACCCATCCCTGTATCTATATTCGGATGCTCCAATGGATGATAGTTCCCTTCTTCATCCTTATCAAATTGTGTAAAAACCAAGTTCCACACTTCTATAAATCTATCGCAATCACAACCTGGTTTACAATCTTTCTTGCCACAACCATATTCTTCTCCTCTGTCTACATAGATTTCAGAACAAGGTCCACAAGGTCCAACCTCTAATTCCCAGAAATTATCCTCTTTTCCTAGGCGAACTATTTTATTGTCTTTTAGTCCTATAATTTTATTCCATATTTCAAAGGCTTCATCATCTTCTACATAAATAGATGCCCATAAAGCTTCTTCTGGAATCTCCATGCGCTCTGTTAAAAATTCCCAAGCCCATTCTATAGCTTCCTCTTTAAAATAATCTCCAAAAGAAAAATTTCCTAACATCTCAAAAAAAGTAGCATGTCGATCAGTTTTTCCCACATTTTCAATATCAGCAGTTCTAATACATTTTTGACAAGTAACAACCCTTTTACTGGGAGGGATTTTTTCTCCAGTAAAATATGGTTTAAGTGGTGCCATACCTGCATTTACAAGTAATAAACTATTGTCGTTTTTAGGTACCAAGGAAAAGCTGTCCATGATTAAATGCTCTTTTTCTTCAAAAAAATCTAAAAACTCTTTTCTTATTTCATGTAAGCCAATCTTTTTCATCTATTGTACACCTCTCTATAAATATTCCTATCTCTATAAAAAATTAGTCCCTCACTTAAGGGACGTTCTTTTGCGTTGTTGTCTATATTTGGATTATAGTTTAAACTTATGAGTTTGTCAACAAAATAGGCTTATAAATTGTTATTTTATGTTATTTGGTTTTTTTATATTTTCTATAATGAAATCAAATAATATTTTCCATACAGCTATTACTGGAATGGAAAATATCATACCCATAACACCAAACATTCCTCCACCTATAATTAATGCTAAAAGAATAGCTATAGGGTGTATTCCTGTACTTTCTCCAATTATTTTTGGTGCTAGTACATTATTCTCTATCCATTGTATTCCAATAAACAAAATTCCCACCCATAAGGCCTTAATAGGACTATCTAACAAAGCAAAAAATACTGCTGGTAAAAAACCTAAAAAAGGTCCAAAATAAGGTATAATATCAGCTACACCAGTTATAATACCTATTATAATTGCAAAATCTACCTTTAACACCAATAACAAAATCGTCGTAGCTACTCCTACATATATGGCTAATAGTAGTCTTCCCCTTACAAACTGACTAAGAACCATATCTATTTCACAAAATAAAGCTTCAATTTTTTTCCGATATTTTTTAGGAATGGTTAAATAAAATCTGTTTTTAAAATATTCATCATCTTTTATGAAATAAAAGGTTAATATAGGTATTAATATTAAACTTATAATCTTTGAAAAAGTAGATACAATCCCTTCAATAAATTTACTAATGCTAGTTATTATTACGTTTTGAATATTGTTTATATTATCTATAATTATTTCCTCAATTCCTTTAAAAAAAGGTGACATACTATCTATACTTACGTAGTATTTTACATATAGCTCATCTATAAAATAAGAAATACGCTGAAAATATATGGGTAGAAGAGTTAATAATCTTTTTATATCTTTTATAGTGTTGGGTATTATTAGAAAAGAAAATACAAATACTATTCCAAGAATAATCCCATATATAATAAGAACTCCCCATCCTCTTTTTATATTGTATTTCTCAAAATAGTTTATTATGGGATTTATTAAATATGCTAATATTATAGATATTATTATGGTATATATTATGTCCGATAAAATATCATACTTTGTTATCATAATATAAAAAAAGTATATAATAAATATACCAATTAATAGTGGCAATACCTTTTTTTTGCTAAAATTAATCTTTTTCCCACTATCCACATGTTTGTTACCTATTTGGATCAAATAATAAATAATAATAACTATAAGTATGGAAATTAAAAGCATTAAGATCTTCATTAAAAGTGATCCATGTGTCATCATACTACACCCTTTAATCAACTAAACAGGCAGCTTAAGCTGCCTATCTCCATATGGAATTTATACCATTCATTAATGTAGATGTGGCTTTTCTAGCATTCCTTGAAATTTTTCTTTTTTGTATAGGATTCATTCTAACACCAAAAAACATGCCTACAGAGGCTCCTAATATACTACCTACTATTGCCCCGTTTTTAAAACCATTATTATTCATCTATATCCTCTCCTTTGTATTTGTATATATTATTTTCCCACTATATCCACAATAAATTCAATATTTTTTTTGTATTAATTGTTAATTTTGTTAATAATATTAGCTATATAATTTGGTATACAAATACAATCCTCTAATATAAGGATATTCTTAAAGAAAGGTATATAGTTTCTTCCTCTTAATATATCTTCAAATATTCCTTCTGTTATTATAAATCCTTCAATAGAACCATCCCTTTTATTTATTAGTATATCTTTTACATATCCAATACATTCTTCATCCTCAGTCCTTATCTCCTTTTCTAAAAAATTAAAATCCTCTACTAACCCACCCTCTAATACCTTATTTAAATCTTTTTCGTCCTTTAAATACAATATGTGATCTTCTTTTAAAAACACTATTTCTTCAAGAGGAATTATAATTTTGTTTTTAATCAAATTATCATTTCTAACCACTAAATGGGTTATCCTTCTATAATCATCAGAATATACTACATCTAATATTTTCCCTATAGGTTCTTTTTTTTCCCCTCCAATAAATTTACAAGTTAATATTTGTTTATATCTAATCACAAATATGCCCCTCTTCTATTCTATTCTTATGTTATTATTGCTTTAAAAAAACAAATTTATTAAGTTAAATTTAACCAATTGTTAACAATAATTTAAAAAATTAAAGAGGGGAGAGTTTATTCAAATTAGTGTTCATGAGGATCTTCCGTAGGATCAAAATCTTCTAACCCTTCTATTTCTATATTATTCTTTTTTGCATAGTCAAGGAGAGCTGCCTTGATAGCTTGCTCAGCTAATACAGAGCAGTGCATCTTTATAGGTGGTAATCCATCTAATGCTTCAGCAACAGCCTTATTTGTTACCTTCATAGCTTCTTCAATGGTTTTACCTTTAACCATTTCTGTCGCCATACTTGAAGACGCTATAGCAGAACCACATCCGAAAGTCTTAAATTTTACATCTACGATAACTCCATCTTCGATTTTTAAATACATCTTCATTATATCTCCACATTTGGGGTTCCCAACTTCTCCAATACCATCTGCATCTTCTATTTCTCCCACATTCCTAGGGTTTCTAAAATGTTCCATTACTTTTTCAGAATACATCTACTTTCCCTCCTTAACCTTTTCGTATAATGGTGACATAGCCCTTAATCTTGCAACTATATCCACTAGCTTTTCTACTACATAATCTATTTCCTCTTCTGTATTAAAATCCCCTAAAGAAAGTCTTAAAGAACCATGAGCTATCTCGTGAGGTAGGCCTATAGCCAATAAGACATGGGAAGGATCTAATGTTCCTGATGTACATGCTGAACCACTAGATGCTGCAATACCTTCCATATCTAAACTAAGCAACAAGGATTCTCCTTCAATAAACTCAAAGCATACATTAACATTGCCTGGCAATCTATTAGTTGGATGGCCATTAAGCCTAACATGATCTATATTATCCAATATTCCTTTTATCAATCTTTCTCTTAAATAAATCAGCTTTTGGTTTTTTTCTTCTATATCTTTATAAGCCAATTCTATAGCTTTTCCCATACCTACGATTCCAGGAACATTTTCTGTACCTGCTCTACGGTTCCTCTCTTGACCTCCCCCAGATATAAGGGGATCAATTTTTACTCCTTGTCTAATGTACAGTGCTCCTATTCCCTTAGGCCCATAAAATTTATGAGCTGCCATAGATAGCATATCTATATTTAACTTATTTACGTCTATTTTTATATGTCCTACAGCTTGGACAGCATCGGTATGAAAATATATTCCCTTTTCTTTCGCTATTTGTCCTATTTCTTCAACAGGTTGAATAGTACCAATTTCATTATTAGCATACATAATTGATATAAGTATAGTTTCATCATTAATAGAATCTTTTAACTGTTCCAAATCTACTACTCCATACTCATCCACATCTAAATAAGTTACTTTAAAACCTTGTTTTTCTAAATACTCACAGGTATGAAGTATCCCATGATGCTCAATCTTTGATGTAATTATATGGTTTCCCTTTTCTTTATTAGCATAGGCTATTCCTTTGATAGCCCAATTGTCTGCTTCTGAACCCCCTGCAGTAAAAAATATTTCCTTAGGCTTGGCACCAATAGCCTTAGCTATTTTTTCCCTGGATTCTTCTACTGCAACCTTAGATTGACTTCCAAGGGAATATACACTAGAAGGATTACCAAACTTCTCACTAAAATAAGGCAACATAGTTTCTAATACCTCTTTTTTTACTGGGGTTGTAGCAGAATTATCCATATATATAAGCTTATCCATGTATACTCCTCCTTAGATTTTATTTTTCCTTTTCATATATTCGTATTCGTCTAACATGTCTTGTAATGTAATAGAGTCTACAACTTCATCTATACTATCTCTAATTCTCATCCATACTAGCTTAGTAACACAATTTTCTTCATTTTCACAGTCATATTCTCCATCTATTACACAGTCAGCTGGAGCTAAGTTTCCTTCCAAAGTTCTAAGAATAGATCCTACAGTTATGTCCCTTGGTGACCTAGCTAACATGTATCCACCTTGAGCTCCTCTTACACTATTTAATAGTCCATTTTTTCTTAAGCTAGAAAATAACTGTTCCAAATAATTCTCCGATAGATTTTGTGCATCTGCTATATTTTTTAATGGTATGGGACCCTCTCCATAATGAATGGCAAGTTGATACATGGCTTTTAGCCCATATCTTCCCCTTGTTGACAGCTTCATTTTATCACCTCTTTTAATCCCAACCAATTACCTAGGTATTCTTTTATAAGTATATTATACCCTACTATTTTTGTCAACATTCAAAGGAATCAAAAATAAAAGGAGCTTAAGCTCCTTTCATTTTTATTAAATATCTTAAAATTGTGGTGGGAAAAAGTCAGGGAAAGGTTGATCATCAAATTCATCACAAAGATCCTCAGGGCTAAATTCAGTACATGGATCTGGTGCAGGACAATATCCATAAGCTGGTATTAACAATTGTACAGTTCCTACAACTTTAGTTATAATAAATACCCCTACAGCAAAAGTTAATTTATTATCAGTCTCAATAGGTTCGCCTAATATTTCAGAACTAGTTTCAGCTACTATTCTAAATTGAAATTCATCTCTAGCATCAGGCATAAACAATATAACATCCTTGTATATATCTGGCAAAAATCCTTTTATAATATTGCCTTCAGTACTTATCACCTCAAATGGAATTCTTAAAGTAAACTTTACTCGTCTAAAATTTGGTTGATTTGAAATATCCATAATTGTTAGTGTGTTAGGCACTATAAAACCTGGCTTAAACTTGATATTTTTAAAAGTCTTACCATCTAAATCCACCTCTATCTTTGAAAAACACTTTCTTTGTTGACATGAGGCAAAGACCTTGTCAGCTATAATACAAACATCTTCATATTCTTCTTGCTGTTCCTGCATAGTTTTACTTAAATCTGAATCCTTCATCCACTATCACCCCTCTATTTTAAATAAATAAATCTGCTTTTGCTTTCATATTATGTTATAGAAGTAATTTTTGTGTCAATTTTATTTTAAAGGAGGTAATTAAATTGGATAACATAATTATAAACTCAAAAAAAGAATTAATTCTGTTTTATTTAAGTTCTTTAAATAATATTCAGTATACTATATATGACTTTAATCATATTCTTTTATCTAACCAATCTTTATGCGAAGATAAAGTTTTAAATTTTACTGCAACAATAGATAATGATGATGTAATACATATTGTCCTTTTAATAGAAACAGGTGAATTAAACTATTATATTTTGAATGACCAACATTGGACTAAATCAGTAATAGCAAAATTCAATTTTAAATCCAATATATACAATAATCTATACTTGTTTGCTAAAAATAATAATATAAATTTATTCTATAGTTATGCTAATTTAATAAATGATAAACTTTGGACTATCCAACATATTATTGGAAATTTTAACTCATGGAAAAAATTCAATGTGATAAATTATATAGCTAATAAAAAAGATCACTTTTTACATTTAGATCAAGATTCTTTTGGCACTATACATTTGATATACAGCAGTAATAATAATAATAGATACCAAATTTATCATACTTTTTATAATTCATTTACTGAAAGATGGAATCAATACCCTTATAGATTATCAGATATCAATTTTAACAATATACTTCCTTACTTGTTTATTGATTCAAAAGACAATCTCCATGGATTATGGTTAGAAGGAAATATAGATAAAAATATTTTAAAATATGCTCAATTTCCCTTTAAGCCTAAAGGAAATTATAGTTGGAAACAAATAAATATACCACTGGTTTTTAATTGTACCCAAGTTCCCATTATGATTGAAGAAAATGGTAAATTGAAAATCATATACACAACTAAAGATAATATTAGTTTTTTATACTCAATGGATTATGGTAAATCATGGATTAAAGGTAATAGTGTTGATGTCAATGGAAGAAAATTAAAGTTAGCAAAGATTTCAAAAAATATTACTTCCTCAAAAAACAACAACATAAATAATGCTTATTTTTCTAATGGAGATAACTTAAATTTTTATTTTGTAGACACTTTACAATCTCTAAAGAATTATTCTAATTCATCAAATTGTACTAATGGATCTATGACACAACAAAAATTTAATAATCAAAATGAAAAAATTGATGTTGAAGAAATAAAAACTAGATTAAATGAAATCCATAGCTCTCAAGAAGCCATTGAAAAGAATATTGAAAAAATACTAGATATATTAAGTAAAAACAAACCTTCTTTGTTAAATAAGTTTAGATTATTTAATAAATAAATTATAGCAAAAGGACAAGGTAAAAACCTTGTCCTAAATATATTAAAGTCCTAATTTTACTTTAAGTTTTTCTAACATATCTTCTGTCATAGCATCCAAATCATATTTTGGATCCCAACCCCATTCTTCTCTAGCTGCAGAATCATCTAAAGAATTTGGCCAAGAATCAGCTATTGCTTGCCTTACTGGGTCTACATCATAATCTATTTCAAATTCAGGTATTCTTTTTTTAATAGATGCTGCAATTTCTTCAGGAGCAAAACTCATTGCAGTAATATTGAAAGCATTTCTATGGATTAATTTATCAGGATTTGCTTCTAATAATTGAACTACAGCATTTAAAGCATCAGGCATATACATCATATCCATCTTGGTTCCTTCAGCTATAAAACTAGTATATTTTTTGTTTTTCAATGCCTCATAGTAGATATGTACTGCATAGTCTGTAGTTCCACCACCAGGCAAAGTTTTATAGGATATAAGTCCTGGAAAACGTACGCCCCTAGTATCTACCCCATACTTAAGATAGTAATAATCACACAGTAATTCTCCTGCTACCTTAGTTACTCCATACATGGTAGTTGGCCTTTGTATAGTGTCTTGTGGTGTATTATCTTTAGGAGTTGAGGGACCAAAGACTGCTATAGAACTAGGAGTGAATACTAAACATTCTTCTTCTCTAGCTACTTCTAATATATTATATAAACCATTCATGTTGACATTCCAAGCTTGTTGAGGATTTTGTTCACCAACAGCAGATAATATAGCTGCAAGATTTATTATGGTATTTATCTTATGTTTTTTCACCACCTCAGCCAGCTTTTTACCATCAGTAATATCTAACACTTCAAAAACTCCAGATTCTATTAACTCTTCATGTCCTTCTTTTTTTCTTCTACTACTAGCTACTACATTGTCATTCCCGTATATCTCTCTAAGAAGCATAGTTAATTCAGAACCTATTTGTCCTAATGCACCAGTAACTAAAATCTTTCTCATAAAATACACCTCCATTAAATATTAAAAAACTGCATTGTCATAATTACACCATCTTTAATTATATCATACTTTTATCTTTTAAGTATAGAAAGCATTAATAAAAACATACTCCTATTCCACCAATGCCCAAATGGCAACCGATAACTGGACCTATTACATCAATAGTAATTTCAATATTGGGATGGATAGCTTTTATTTGAGTTTTTAGTTTTAAAGCTTCTTCTTCACACAGTACATGACATACACTTATAGCTTTAACATCTTCGGGAATTTTATTTATAATCTTGTTAATAGCTCTAGCTTTCTTGCGAGTATTCTCTAGTAATTTTAATTCTCCATCTTTTAGTTCTATAATTGGCTTTATATCTAATGCAGAACCAACTGTTGACTGAAACTTACTAAGTCTACCACCACGCCTTAAATATTCCAATGTTTCTACAGTGAAATACACATACATATTATTTTTTTTGTTTTCAAGATATGATACAATATATTGACTGTCCTCTCCTTCCTTTACCATTTCTACTGCATCTTCTACTAAAAATCGTAGATTTGAAGCTGTTTGAGTTGAATCTACAATAGCAATTTTTTTATCCTCCAACATACTTTTAGCTAATATAGCATTACTATAAGTTCCACTTAATTTAGAAGATATAAAAATAGCTATTATTTCATCATAACCTTCGGAAAAAACCCTTTCAAACTCACTTAAAATATCTCCTGTGGAAGGTTGTGAAGTAGTGGGAAACAATTCAGTACTACTTAATTTATTAAAAAATTCATCAAAATCCCCAGGAAATCCCTCCTTTTCCGTTACACCATCAAATGTATAATTTAACGGAATAATAGATACATCGTTTTTTTCTGCATACTCCTTTGTAATATAACTGGTACTATCAGTTATAATTTTTATTTTACTCATATTGTTTTACCTCCTTCTAAGTAATAGTCCTGTTATACAAATTTGTATAACAGGACTATTATTTCATATTTTAAATTATTTTACAACTATATTATATATTTTTCCAGCTACAAATATTTCCTTTATTATATTTTTTCCTTCTATATGTCTCATTATACTTTCATTTTTCATAGCTTTCTCCCTAACAGCTTCTTGAGGATCCTCTATATTTACCATTATTTTGCCTCTAACTTTTCCATTGACTTGAACTGGTAATTCTATTAACTCCTCTTGGATTTTATTCTCATCGTATATAGGCCAAGTCTGTTCATGTAGCATTCCCCCTAAATTTACAATCTCCCAAAGTTCTTCAGTAATATGGGGTGCTACTGGATTTAATAATATCAAGAAGGTTCTTAAATCTTCCTTAGTTATTTGACCAATATCATTAAACTCATTTAATAAAGTCATTAAAGCAGCTATAGCAGTATTAAATTTTAAACTTTCATAGTCTTCAGTTACTTTCTTAATAGTCTTATGAATGCTGGTTTCTAGCTCATCAGAATATTTATCTCCTTCTACTACCATGTCTTGTAATCTCCACACTCTTTCTAAAAATCTCCTACATCCCTTTACTCCATTTTCAGACCAAGGTACACTCTTTTCAAAATCTCCAATAAACATCTCATAAGTTCTTAAAGTGTCAGCACCATATTCATTTACAATATCATCAGGATTGACCACATTACCTCTGGATTTTGACATCTTCTCATTATTTTCCCCAAGTATCATGCCATGGGCTGTTCTTTTTTTGTAAGGTTCCTTACAAGACACTATCCCTATATCATATAAGAACTTATGCCAAAATCTTGAATATAATAGATGTAAAGTAGTATGTTCCATACCGCCATTATACCAATCTACAGGCAACCAATAATCCAATTTTTCTTTACTAGCAAGCTCTTTATCATTGTGAGGATCTATATACCTTAAATAGTACCAAGAAGATCCAGCCCATTGTGGCATGGTATCTGTTTCTCGTTTAGCTTTTCTACCACATTTAGGACAAGTAGTTTCAACCCAATCAGTAATATTAGCTAATGGTGATTCTCCTGTATCCGTTGGCTCATAATTTTCAACTTCTGGTAACAATACAGGTAATTCTTCTTCTGGCACAGGTACCCAACCACATTCATCACAATAAACAAGAGGTATAGGTTCTCCCCAATATCTTTGACGGGAAAATATCCAATCTCTTAACTTATAATTGGTCTTTCTTACCCCAAGGCCTTTCACTTCTAACCAATTGCTTATTTTCTCTATAGCTTCCTTTACTTCTAAGCCATTGATAAGTTCTGAATTTATTAAAGTTCCTGATTCTGTATCAGTATAAGCTCCCTTCTCAATATTTCCTCCCTTTACCACTTCTACTATAGGAAGATTAAATTTCTTTGCAAATTCCCAGTCTCTATTATCATGAGCAGGCACTGCCATAATAGCACCTGTTCCATAGCTCATAAGTACATAATCAGATATCCATATAGGTATTTCTTTTTGATTTACTGGATTTATAGCCTTAAATCCTTTTATTTCCACTCCTGTTTTTTCTTTAGTAAGTTCTGTTCTTTCAAAATCAGATTTTTTACTTGCATAATCTTGATATTGTCTTATTTCATCTATATTTTCTATTTCTTTAGCATATTTTTCGATTAGCGGATGTTCTGCTGCAATTACCATATAAGTAGCCCCATAAAGAGTATCAGGTCTAGTAGTAAAAACCTTTAAAATATCATCTTTCCCAGATATTTTAAAACTCACTTCCATGCCTTCTGAACGACCTATCCAATTAATTTGCTGGTTTTTAATACTTTCTAAATAATCTACAGTTTCAAGATCATCAATAAGTCTATCTGCATACTCAGTAATTTTTAACATCCACTGATTCTTAGTCTTTCTTATTACCTCTTCACCACATCTTTCACAACATCCCCCTACTACCTCTTCATTAGCTAAACCTATTTTACAGGAAGGGCACCAATTAATAGGCATCTCACGTTTATAAGCCAATCCTTTTTCAAACATCTTAATAAATATCCATTGAGTCCACTTATAATAGTTAGAATCAGTAGTATTTATTTCTTTAGACCAATCGAAGGAAAATCCTATAGATTTTAGTTGTCGTTTAAACATTGCCACATTTTTTTTCGTAACTTCTCTTGGATGAATTTTATGTTTAATAGCAAAGTTTTCAGTAGGCAATCCAAAAGCATCCCAACCCATTGGAAACAACACATTATACCCTTGAAATCTTCTTTTTCTTGATACAATATCTAATGCAGTATAAGGTCTTGCATGACCAACATGTAATCCTTGTCCTGAAGGATATGGAAATTCAACTAAAGCATAAAATTTGGGTTTTCCCATATCTTTACTAGTTTCAAATACTTTTTTCTCTTCCCAAATATTTTGCCATTTTTTTTCAATTTCACTTGGTCTATATTCCCTCATCTTTTTACCTCCTCATTCTCATTTTAAAACAAAAAACCTTTCGTCAAAATAGAGACGAAAGGCATATTTCCGCGGTACCACTCTAAGTTGATAGTATTACACTATCCTCTTAAAACCTTAACGAGGTCAACGGTTAAAGCTACTAAAATTCACTTTAACAACTCAAGGACGAGTTCAGCTAAAATCAATACTGTTTTCCACCAACCAACAGTTCTCTGAAATTGATATAATAGCTTACTATTTCCTATCATTGATTATATACAATTTTAATAGTCATTATAGCAGATATATTTTTTAAAATCAAGACACTTTTGTCTAAATATTTAAAATTCAGCTGACTTAACTGTTCTTGGGAATGGTATAACATCTCTTATATTGCTCATCCCCGTTAAATACATAATTGCTCTCTCAAATCCTAGACCAAAGCCTGCATGTTTAGTTCCTCCATATTTTCTAAGCTCTAAATACCACCAGTAATCTTCCTCATCCATTCCCATTTCCTCTATTCTTCTTTCTAATACATCTAATCTTTCTTCCCTTTGACTACCACCTATTATTTCCCCTACTCCTGGTACCAATAAATCCATAGCAGCTACAGTTTTTGCATCATCATTTAATCTCATATAAAATGCTTTTATATCCTTTGGATAATCAGTAACAAATACTGGCCCTTTAAATATTTTTTCTGAAATATATCTTTCATGCTCTGTTTGAAGATCTATTCCCCACTTTACTGGATATTGGAAATCTTCTTTAGAGTCTTCTAATATCTTTATAGCATCTGTATAAGTAATATGCCCAAATTCAGAATTTACTATGTTATCTAGTCTATCAACTAAACCCTTATCTATGAAGGAATTAAAGAATTTCATCTCTTCTTTAGCATTATCCATCACATATTGAATAATATATTTCATCATATCTTCTGCCAATTTCATATTATCATTTAAGTCAGCAAAAGCAATCTCTGGCTCTACCATCCAAAACTCTGCTGCATGTCTTGGCGTATTAGAATTTTCTGCCCTAAAAGTAGGTCCAAAAGTATATACCTTCTTAAAAGCTAAAGCAAAAGCTTCTGCCTCTAATTGACCACTTACTGTTAAGTTAGTCTCTTTGCCAAAAAAATCTTTAGTAAAATCCACTTCACCATTTTCATTTAATGGTATATTGGTTAAATCCAAATCTGTTACAGCAAACATCTCGCCAGCACCTTCTGCATCGCTACCTGTAATTATTGGAGTGTGAACATATATAAAACCTCTATCTTGAAAAAACTTATGGATAGCATAAGCTGCTAAAGATCTTACTCTAAATACAGCATTAAAGGTATTGCTCCTAGGTCTAAGATGAGCAATAGTTCTTAAATATTCAAAGGAATGCCTTTTTTTCTGTAAAGGATAATCATTGTGAGAATATCCTTCCACTTTTATTTCCTTTGCATGGATTTCAAAAGGTTGTTTTGCTTTTGGAGTCTCTACTAATGTACCTTTAACAACTATGGCACTACTTATAGGTAATTTTTCTATTTCCTTGAAATTCTCTAAGTTTTCATCAAACACTATCTGTAAATTTGTAAAAAAGGTTCCATCATTTATTTCTATAAAACCAATTCTTTTTGATGATCTAGATGTTCTTATCCAGCCTTCTATTTCTACTTCTTTGTTCAGAAATTTTTCTGGATTTTCAAATATTTCTTTAATATCTAACCTCATACATATACTCCTTTCTTTTCTATATATTATATAACTAAAAAACCTTTCATCCTGACAGGGACGAAAGGTTCGCGGTACCACCCTAATTGCTAAATATAGCCACTTTAAACTAAATATAACGGTCGAATCCGTCTAAGCCTACTCTCCTATAAGATTTCGGTTAGAGACTCAAGGATGTTTTTCAATATAGGCTTCGTATCGAGGTCCCACTATTCCCGACTCCCTGGAACTACCTCCCATACCTACTCTTCCTATCATAGTCTATATGAACTTTATATTATTATAATTTGATTAATCTTCTTTGTCAAATAATTTAGATAAACGCTCTTTTATTATTTTTTCATAACCATTATTGGTTGGTCTATAATATTTATCATCTAAATATTCATCAGGCAAGTACTGCTGTTTTACATAAGCATTTTTATAATCATGGGGATATTTATACCCCTTACCATGACCGAAACTAGCTGCCCCTTTATAAGAGGCATCTTTTAAATGTCCTGGTACTTTTCCAATAGGTTTGTTCCTTATATCCTCCAATGCCTTATTAATACCTACATAAGAAGCATTACTCTTTGGTGCACAAGCTACGTAAACTGCTGCTTGAGCTAGTACAATCCTACCTTCAGGCATTCCAATTACATCTACTGCATTAAAAGCAGCTACTGCAACCATTAAAGCTTGAGGATCTGCATTGCCTACATCTTCAGAAGCACATATTATTATCCTTCTTGCTATAAATTTTGGATCCTCTCCAGCATTTATCATCTTAGCAAGCCAGTATAATGTAGCATCAGGATCTGATCCTCTCATGCTTTTTATAAATGCAGAGATAGTATCATAATGTTCATCGCCACTTTTATCATATTTAGCTGATTTAACCAATATACATTCTTTTATAGTATCCAAATCAATATTTATTATTCCCTCATTATCTTCTGGAGTAGAAAGAACAGCTATTTCCAGAGAATTTAACGCAATTCTTCCATCCCCATCAGATATGGCTATTAGATAATCAATAGCTTCATCACTAATATTAACTTTATATTTGCCTAATCCCCTATCCTCATCCTTTAAAGCATTTAATATTATATCATAAATATCTTTTTTCCCTAAAGGTTTTAAGGAAACAACCATCATCCTTGAAAGAAGGGCTTTGTTTACTTCAAAATAAGGGTTTTCAGTAGTTGCACCAATTAAAATAATTATTCCTCTTTCAACAAAAGGAAGTAAAGCATCCTGTTGTGCTTTATTGAATCTATGAATTTCATCAATAAATAAAATTGTTCTCTTGTTATAAAGTTTTAATCCTTCTTCAGCTCTATGGATTACTTCTCTAATATCTTTTACCCCTGATGTAACTGCAGATAATTTTTCAAAATTCATATTAGTAGAATTAGCTATAATCATGGCTAATGTAGTCTTTCCAGTACCTGGTGGACCATAAAATATCATAGATGTTATTCTATCTGCTTTTATAGCTCTATTTAAAAATTTTCCTTCTCCTAATATATGTTTTTGCCCAACAAACTCCTCTATAGTACTTGGTCTCATTCTATCAGCCAAAGGAGCATTTTTCTTTAATTGATTTTCCATATTTAAAGTAAATAAATCCACAAATATCACCTATATTTATAAAACTCAACTGTTACAACCCATGATATAACATATAATATATATAGTCAATAAATTAAAAATTAAGAAAAACAACAATCTTTCATTGTTCTACTATAAACTTTATATTATTCAAACTATTTCCTTTTTAACATATTCCGATGTCATAAGCCTTAGTATACCACCATAACTTAATTTAAAATGAACCTTATCTCCAACTCTATAATCTGTCTGGCTATCAGTACCATCTAATATAAGGTGATCACTGCTACCTCCTAGTATACTTAATCCCTCATCCAATGGGAAAATAGCATCAAGCTCTACATCTTGTTTTCCAATAGCGCATATAATCCTCTTTCTAATGCCTTTATCTACAAAAGTAGGGACCTTACCAAAAGCATCTCTACCTATTTCCCCTGTGGGTACTGAAGGCTTATGCTTTACTTCTATTATTTCAGCTGTTAACTTAAAAACATCATTATAAGTATCATCTATTCTATTACCATAAGCGGTTTCAACCCCTAATACTAAGGACTCTCCTAATCTTAAATTGTTTATACCTTCTATAGGTTTATTATCCATCAATAAATGTAAACTACTAGAATTCCCTCCTGATATAATTTCTAAATCTACATCAAATCTATTTTCTATATCCTTTGAAAGTTTAACTAACCTTCCTAAATTATCAGCATCAGGGATTACTCCTCCATAACAAGTTAAGTTTGTCCCTATACCTACTAATTTTACCCCATTCATTTTAATAATATGTTCTACTGCTTCATAGATTTCCTTTTCATTATAATAGCCTTCTCTTAGATCACCAAGATCCACCATTAATATTATATTATGGCTTCTCCCTTTTCTTAAAGCTTCTTTAGATAATGCTTTTATAGTTTCTAATTCTGAATTAAGAGATGTATCTGTATATTCTACTACCTTATCTGCCTCAGAAATCATGGGTAATCTTAAAAGTATCTTTGGAATATTAAAATCCTTTAATTTTATTATATTTTCTATCCTTGAGTCAGCAATATAAGCTACTCCACCATCTACATATGCTTTTGCAATCTTAGGATGACCACAAAAAACCTTTGTTACGCCAGCAACTGTAATTCCATATTTATTACATAAATTTACTATAGTTTTTACATTGTGGGTCAGTTTATTTAAATCTATTTCTACTTTAGGATATTTCATTATTCTCCTCCAATTCTTTTAAATCTCAATATATAAGGCTTATATTTATTCAATTTCTAGACTAAGTTTTAATAATTCTAAAGCTTCATGGGGATACTTCTTGCTCATAACTCCTAAAGAAGCCATTATATAACGACTATCTATTAGGATGTTCACCTCATTATTTGGAAGAAGTTCATGTCCTTTGTTACTCAATGGAATTTGTCTTAAAATATCTATTCTATTGGGTAATTGGGTTAAAGGACCACCAGTACCAATTATAGTTTTTACCATGGTTAAATCCTTTCCTTCAGCTACGGTCTTCTTGCCACCAGGTCCGTAAAGATATCTCAATCTTCCTGCATGTCTTTTTGTAGCTACTATAGCTCCATGTAAAGCTAATCTTTCCACAAAATATTTTTCTAATCTTTCTTCTGGTATAGGTTTATAGTTTTCTATTAGCTCATTTAATTCTTCCATAGATATATTTAGTTCCTTTGCTAAATCTTCTTTACCTACCATATCTACTATATTATGCATATTAACATATACACCTAAATCTCCTTCTACTGTTCTCTTTGCTAGAGGCTCAGGATTTATCAATATTCTGTTTATCTCATCACTTCCTGGAGTAACAGAATGAACATCAGTAGTTGCTCCTCCTACATCAATGGTCATCAAATCTCCTATATACTCATATAATAATTTAGAAGCCTCCATAACTGCTCCTGGAGTTGGCATTATAGGACCAGTTATCATATCTTTAAGCTTTTCCATTCCTGGCCCATGTATTATATGCTCTTCAAATACCTTCTGAATAATTTCTCTAGTGGGCTCTATATTTAATTCATCAATTTTAGGATAAACATTTTCTACAATGTATAGTTGAGATTTTTTATCACTAAATATCTCCTCTACTTCCTGTTGGTTTTCAATGTTTCCTGCATATATTACTGGTATATTCAATTCTAAACTAGCTATAAGTTCTGAATTATATAATGCTGTATCCCTCTCACCATAATCTACTCCACCAGCTATAAGGATAATATTGGGATTTATCTCTTTGATTTTTTTTAAATCAGATTTCCTTAGCTTACCTGCGGTTATATACTTAATATTGGCTCCTGCTCCCAAGGCCGCCTCTTTAGCAGCTTTTACCGTCATATCATATACAAGACCATGGACTGTCATCCTTAAACCTCCAGCAGCACTACTAGTGGCTAAAATTTCATCATATTCTATATTATTAGTTCCTAAATTTTTAGCTAACTGAAAAATAGCAGATTCAAGACCTATATTAACATCTCCTTCCTCTACAGTAGTGGGGGCTTGCCCTTGTCCTAAAAAGCTAGGACAAGGGTTAAGGTTAAAAGCATTTACTACTGTAGTAGTACTACCTATTTCAGCAATTAATATATCAATCTTCATTTTTCATCTCTCTTCTCTTTTTAACTAAAAATGTTGCTACTTGATCCCCATTAGAGCCTCTGCCAAATCCTGCATCCATACCATTTTCTATTGCCAATTCATTGGATACCTGAGTGCCCCCTGCTGTAAGGATAATATTATCTCTTATTCCCTTTTCTATACATAGTTCATGCAATTTTTTCATATTCTTATAGTGAATATCGTCGTGACTTATTATTGTGGAGGCTAAAATTGCATCTGCATCTATCTCAATAGCTGCATCTACTAATTTTTCCACAGGAACGGAGGTTCCTAGATAATGACATTCTATTCCATATTTTTCAATTCCACCATGTTTTATATCAATAATTTCTCTTAATCCAACAGAATGTTCATCTTCTCCTACTGTAGCAGCTACTACTTTCATAGGATTTTTCTTGATTTCTTCTCTGATTTCATCTTCTGTTAACACTTCTGGCTTAGGTGGAATAACTAATTCATCTAAATCTATAGTAAAGTTAACTCTACCCTTTAACTCAATTCTAGTTCCTTCTGCTAACTGCATTATCTCTTTATGAATTACCTCTACATCTTCTAATCCCAGTTTTTTACCTATTTCTAAAGCAGCAAACTCTGCTACTCTTTCTTCTACTGGTAAAAACATTGTTATTAGTATTATGCCATCTCCTAGCCATTCCATTTCTGGCTTTATTTTAGAAGTCTTTCTTAGTTCCTCAGTTTCCTCTAATCTTACATATACATTGTCATTTTCATCTAATTCATCTATATATATTATTTTATCAGGATCTTCAAAGGTGCTGCCACCTATTAATTTAGAAGGATTGTCTATAGCAGATTCATCATATTGGGCTATATTATTATATCCAAAGTGAGCTGTAACTGGAGCCATATAATCTTTTTCTCTTTCGTATATGGTACCTACTCCAATACCTCCCTCTATTTTCCTTGAAATTCCATCTCCATTTCTCTCTGGATAGTAGCCTGAATCCACAAAGAAACCTTGTTCTACTGCATTAAAATATCCACCTACTTCTAGGATTTCTTCTAAAAATAGTACTGCTCTTTCTTTCAATTCTCTAACCTTGTCAGCTAGTTCCCCTTCATCCCTTTTTATTTCTACCATTTCTGTTAATCCATCCATACCATTAAATGCTTGTTTTGCTGTGTCTACTGCTTCTATATTGTAAATGTGCCAAGGTACATTTCTACCTTCATCTGGAGTAATAGTAGATTGAATTTCAGCTCTTGTTAATTGGGATATTAATAGATTTAAAGTATGGGTAACAGTAGCTTCTCTTGTAGATGATTCCATATATTTAGTATTCATTTGTGCCCTCATCTTGTATTCCCTAAATAGTTCTCTTAAAGCTACTGCATAGGGTAAATCTAGTCTCATACAAGGTGCTGGTGGTGCTGTTGGTGGTACTGTGGATAAACATATGTTTTCCTTTTTCATTCCTGCTTTTACTGAAAACATGGAATTAATAGCATGTTGTACCATTAACTCTGGCATTACCTTCCAGGCTTCTCTAGCTGTTGCATTAGCATTGTGAGCTCCATCAATTTGAGCCATATCAGCCCAAGCCATTATTTTCTTGGCACAAGCAGCATCTACAAAAGATCGAACCATATTTATATTTCTATACAGTACATTATATTGAGGGTCTTGATGAGCTCCATTGACTCCTTCCTCAGCAAACATAACTGCAATTTCCGGTCCTGCTACTCCACTAACATAGGAATGATAATTAATAGGTCTACCTACTTCATCTTCTATTATGTCTAATGCTTTTCTTTGAGCTCTTACTTGTTTTCTAGTTATAGGAATTCCACCAATTCCTTGAGGGGTTCCTTCTATTAATCCATCATAATGACTTTGTCCAGCAGTTCTAATTACCATTAGATGATCTGCACCGTGCCAGGCAGCCATTCTCATCCGTCTAATATCATCTTCAAATCTACCAGAAGCAATTTCTGTAGTAATAACTGATTTAGGCTGAGGATCTATATTATCGAAATATTTTGCTGCTGGTAAAGGTTGACTATTTTTTAAAGGTTCTGATGTGTCATAGTATTCAAATTTACCTATTTTTCTTTTTTCCCCTACACCTTTTCGCCAAGTCCAACCTCTTCTTCTAGGTCTATACTTGTCTAAATCCTTTAATATATATTCAATATCTAATTTTTCATTAGGCTTTAGTTCCATTTAATTTTCACCTGCCTTAAATATTTTCATTATATCCTCCCACATCTCTCCTTGGACTAGCTTTAACCCTGCTTCTCTTATTTCTAAGTCCTTTTCTTTAGCCAATCTATACACTATATGACCAGCTCCTTTGCCTAACAATCCTCTATCAATTGCCCCATCTACTATAGCTTGAGCTTCTATACTAGAAAAGCCCATACGTAATAGTACAGATCTTTCAATAGAAGGGGTTGTGTTTTTTTCAGCTAGTTCTATCAGAGGATCTACTATCTTTTCAGTTAACTCCCAAAATCTAGCTTCCAACTCCTCTTCAGTTAGGTTCGCTAGATGCTTTCTTCTTTCTTGAAAATCATCTTCTCTTTTCATATTCTTCCCTCCTAATATTCTACCCCAAATTCATCTAGTATGGATTTTACAAATTCTTCACTGGATTTAGTATCCTCAACTAAAAATTCTAAATCTTCTTTACTTACTTTTTCTATTTGATTGTTTCTAATGCAATTTCTAATATAGGATCTTCTAATTCTATTTAAATCTACTTCACTAGTTTCTATATAGCCTGGATCCTTTGGAAGAATTATATTTTTCCCTGGTATTTCTTCAGTCGGATCCCCTATTAATACTTCTATTCCATTTTCTTTAGCAAAGGTTAATTGGGGTTGAATATGTTTTCCTGCACCAGTGTATTCTGTTTCTTGTACTACTATAATTTGATCTTCGTCTAATTCTTGAGCTAATTTAAATGCAGCAGCTAAAGATGTGTTTCCTGCTGGACCTCTTTCTAAACCTTCCAATTGTGCCAATACTTCTGTCATATAAAATACAGAACCTTGATTTATGGTTACATATCTATCCATATATCTTAAAGGTCTTGCTGCAGATCTAGGAACATCTGATCTGTCTGGCCAAGTTGCAAATGGAATTCCAAATCCAGTATGCCCTGTGGTAAAGGATTTTTTGTTAAATTGAGTATCACTTGCCATGTGAAGACCTTCTAAACTAACACTTGCTCCTACCACTTGAGTATTTGCTCCTGCTTTTAATAATCCTCTAGCTGTTCCTGTAAGGTTACCTCCTCCTGCATTTGTTACTACTACTACGTCAGGATCTCTACCTTCCTTTTCTCTAAATTGCATAGATATTTCATATCCTAAAGTTTCAACTCCAGCTATTCCAAAGGGGGTATATAATGATGCATTGAAATATCCTGTTTCTTCTAATAGTACTAAAAATGTATAAAATAGCTCTGGTCCTACAGTAAGTTGTACTACTTCTGCACCATAAGCTTCACATTTTCTCGCTTTTTCTATTATTTCAGGTTGCCCAACTCCTCTAGAATCGTAACATTCTTGAACTATTATGCATTTTAAACCTCTCATAGCAGCTTGTGATGCTACTGCAGCACCATAATTACCACTGGTAGCAGCTATAACACCTTCATATCCAAGTTTTTGTGCATGATAACAGCTAGTAGCTGCCCTTCTAGCTTTAAAACTTCCTGATGGGTTAGCTGCTTCATCTTTTATAAATATTCTAGCTCCTTTTCCTTTTGGTGCATGTTTTCTAGCTAATTTTGTCAAATTCCTTAATTCTAATACAGGAGTGTTTCCTACACCAGTTTCTTTTTGAATTTTTTGTATCTCTTCAAGGGTATATCCTGTTTCTCTCATCATTCTTTCGTAGTCAAAAGCAATGCCACCAGATTCAAATATATCATAATCTATACCTATGGCATCCTTCATAATTTCCCCTTTTCTTTCCATTACAGCTTCGAAACTCATATCCTTAGTCATATTTATTCACCATCCTCTTTTATTAAACTACGTACCTGTCTTCCAATATACAATAATTCTGGAACACATTTCCCAAAATCATGTTTATAATAAGGATTTACCTCTACTAATGTACCTTCAACTTTTCTGCCTATATAGGTTTCTACTTCTACCTTATCTCCAATATTAGCTTCCTCATTTAATAAAAATCCTTTATTCCAAAATTCTAAAGGTACTTTTTGAGTATCTTCTGGTATATTAGGTGCCCTTTCTCCTGCTTCTAATACTATATTATGAATTCTTACCCAATCTCCTCGCTTAGCATCCATATTAACCCTTCCTTTCCTTTTAATTTATTTTATAAAGGACCAAAAATGGTCCCCTCTCCCTAATCAATTTTAATTAATTAACTCTCTCACATCTCCCTTTATAGCTCTTGGTGTTGGTAAATCTATCATGGTCTTAAGTCCTGGGCTAGCATTGATTACATGAGGTATCATATTAACACACATAGCTATGGTGCCAATGCCCCCTGGCACTTCTGGTTTTATGGACATATTTATATTTGGTGTTCCTTCAATAGTTATATAATCTCCTGTGTCTACTCCTTCTAATTGAGGCTCTATTTGTTGTGGGTGTAACATTTCAATTTTAAGCTCTCCCTCCACGTAACCGTAACCTTTCATATTACAACCTGCTACTTTTCCTGGTTCAACTTCAATATAAGGAGTTTTCCTATAAACATTTGTTACTATAGGCTCCCTAACTAATTCTATATCATCCAATTCCCAACCTAGTGCATCAGCAATCATGGTAATAGATTCTGGGAAACCTACGTGTCCAGCCAATGTGCCTTCTTCTACTCTTCTATTAAATTCTTCAACTTCCAATCCAACTCCTTGTCCATTAAGTACTGCAGGTCCAAAAGGTGATAGACTGTTTACTCTTTCAACTTTAATACTTTTCACGTCTGTACAGGCTCCTGTTAAAACTAGTACTAATAAATCCATCATCAATCCTGGATTTATTCCAGTTCCTAAAACAGATACACCATTTTCTTTTGCTATTCTATCCATTTCTTTAGCAAGTTCTGGCTCTTGAGCTTGTGGATAAGCCATTTCTTCTGCTGTTGAAATTACATTGATTTTTCTTTCCAAACAATATTTAATCTTATCAAAACTGTCTGTTACAAAGGAATCAGTAGAAATTACAACTATATCAGCTGCGCCTTCTTTTATTACTTCTTCATATGTTCCTATAATTACGTCTTTCCTATCTCCTCTTTCTACATCTAAGTAGTCATACATACTTTTCCCTATTCTTTCTCCTCGCCATGCTACTCCTACAATTTCTACACCTTTTTTAGTAAGTAAAGTCTCTGCTATACCTTTACCCATAGCACCTAAACCCCAAAGTATTACTCTAACATTTTCTTTTTTCATTTAGACACCTCCATAATATTTGTAATATTCACAAATATATATTTGCAATTTTTATGCCAATATTGTTTTTATAAATAAATAATATATTACTTATTAAACAAATCGAGAATATTAGCTATTTATAGGAAGTATATACCATGGTTATTTATCTATTAATTTAAACATCTTAGTATAAAACATTTACTAGATGCAAAATAGTTTGCAGTACCTGCAAACTATTTTGCATCTATAGAATACTTTTTTAGCTTATATTGTAATGTCTGTCTCTTTACTCCCAATTCCTTTGCTGTTTGAGAAATATTATAATCATTATCCTTTAGAGCTTTGTAGATTATACCCCTTTCAATATTATCTAAATACTCAGGTAAGGTTCTATCTATATCTGGAGTAAATTTTTCTTTCACTATATGCTGAGTAAATATATTAGGACAAGTTACAAAATCCTCTTTTTTTAGTATGCTCCTATCATAGCTAATATAATTCATGGCTCCTTCTATAGCATTTTCCAATTCTCTAACATTTCCTGGCCAATAATATTTATTAAAATATTTATAAACTTCTTCATGGATTCCAATTACACTCTTGCCTAGTAATGGATTATATTTTTTTATAAAATAATCAGATAAAATAGGTATATCCCCTTTTCTATCTCTTAAAGGTGGTATATCAATATATACTACATTTAACCTGTAGTACAAATCTTTTCTTAGTTTGCCTTTTTTTATGCTTTCTAAAGGCTTTTCATTAGTCGTTGCAATTATCTTAACATCAATGGGGATATCTTTAACTCCTCCTATTCGTCTAATGTACCCTTCTTGTAAAACCCTTAAAAGTTTTGCTTGTAATCCCAAAGACATTAAATTTATCTCATCTAATAATAATGTTCCTCCATCAGCTTGTTCAAATATACCTTCCCTTTCAACAGCCCCAGTAAAACCTCCCTTTTCCGTACCAAATAATATACTCTCTAACAAGGTCTCTGGAATAGCAGCACAATTTTGTGCTATAAAAGGTCCATTTTTTCTAATTCCCCCATAATGGATACTTTGAGCAAACAACTCCTTGCCTGTACCAGTTTCTCCATACAATAAAACTGAGGAAGGGGAATTACTAGTTCTTTTTCCAATCTCTATTGCTTTTAACATTTTTTCATCTGACCCAACAATATCATCAAAAGTATAATTCCTTTTTCTTTTTTCATTATTTATCTGTCCATGGTTGTTTTCATTTAATTCTAACTGTAAATTCATTAACTCATAAGATAACTTTTTTAAATAGGTTATGTTTTTTGAAATTTCTAATGCGCCTAAGATCTCATCTTTCCAAATCAATGGAATAGTAGAATTAATAGTAGTAATTTTTTTTCCTTTAAAATTTAAATAGTTTTGTGTTGTATTCAATATAGGTTTTTTAGTATCTAAAACCTTAATTAATGTTGAAGTATTTTGCTTTAAACTTGGAAATACCTCCAGTAAATCCTTATCCATAACCTGTTCTATTTCCAATCCTTCTAATTCTGCCATAGCTTTATTGTACATTATAGTCTTTCTATTCTTATCAATTACGTGGATACCAATATCCGTATACTGCAAAATATTTTGCAGTATTATTCCACTTAAATTTAATTTTCCCATAAAATCATCCTTTTCTTAGGTTATATTGCACTATTTATAGGTATTTTAATTAGAAATGTAGAACCTTTATTAAGTTGAGATTCCACATGAATACTACCATTAAATACGGATACCACGTGTTTTACTATGGCAAGGCCTAATCCAGTACCTCCTATATCTCTAGAACGAGATTTGTCTACTCTATAAAATCTTTCAAATATCCTATCCTGTTCTTCTTTATCTATCCCTAAACCATTATCCATAACTTTTAATAACATATATCCCTTTTTAACCTCGATAGATACTTTAACATAGCCTCCCATAGAATTATATTTTATCCCGTTATCTACCAAATTTATTAGCATCTGTTTAAAATAATTGTAATTTCCCTGAATAGGAAAAATTCCACCAATTATTTCTTTCTCTAATACAATGTCCTTTTCCTCTGCTTCTCCACTTAACATATGAAATACCTCATCTACCACTTCCTCTACATATATAAGTTCTGATAGCATATCTAATTCTTTGTTTTCTACTTCAGACAATAGTAGTAAATCCTCTAAAAGCCTATTTAGTCTATTTACCTCTTCATCAATGATATTTAAAAATTTAAAGGCTTTCCCTTTGTCTTTTATAGCTCCTTCTTTTAAAGTTTCTATAAATCCCTTTATTGAAGTTAGTGGAGTTTTCAACTCATGGGAAACATTGGCAACAAAATCCTCTCTAACCCTCTCCAACTTCTTTATTTTAGTAATATCCTGAATTATAAATACAGTACCTAATCTTCTAGCAGAATTTTTATGAAATATAATTGGATTTGCATAAATATTTAACACTTTGTCATCAGAACTTTTAAATGTTAATTCTATCTCCTTTGGAGTTCCTAAATCAATTAAATCTAAAAACATCTCCTTTAATTTTTTGTCCTTAATTACTTCTCCTATATCCTTTCCCATAACTTCAGTTTCTTCTAGTCCTAATATATTCTCTGCACAAGGGTTTATTAATATTGTTTTTAAATCATTATCAAAGGCTATAACCCCATCTCCTATACTTATTAAAGTAGATTTTAACTTAGTATTAGCCTCCTGTAATTGGCTTATTGTATTTTTTAATTTATAACTCATATAATTAAAATTTTTAGCTAAATATTCTAACTCTTTATCGTCATAAAACACTACTTTCTCTTCATAATTCCCATTAATAATATTTTGAGTAGCTTTTGTCAATTCCTTATAAGGTTTCTCTGCATATTCTATATATCTAACTCCTATAAACAAACCCATAGTTATAGATATTAACAATGAAGTAAAAAACCTTCCACCAAATTGTTTGTTAATGCTAGATAAATCCTCATTATATACGGATATATTTAATTCTATAATATGTTTATTCTCAATAGGTATTTTATTGATATACAATAATTCTTCATCATCTTGATAAGAGGAAATATATTTATTAGAGCTAATTATATTTCCATCCTGGAGTAAAATACTTACATGGCATCCTAAAAGCTCTGAATAATACTTTGCTAATCTATTCAATTCATCTTCATCCCATCTATCTTTAGAGTCCAAAGTATATTTCAATAATTCTTCAGTAGAGTGAATTTTAGTTTCTATATCATCAAAATATTTTGATTTTTCAAAGCTAATAGATACTATACTAGTTATTACACTTGTAAATATAATTATTAAAAAAATTGTTATCCATATCTTTTTTTTCATATATCATCTCAACCCAATCCTATATCCTACACCTCGTACTGTCTCAATATATTGAGGATTTTTATCATCATCTTCTATTTTTTTCCTTAAATTTCGAATATGTACATCTACAGTCCTAGTTTCACCATAGAAATCATAACCCCATACCCTGTCCAATAATACGTTTCTAGATAATACCTTCCCTTTGTTCTCCACTAAAATCTTTAATAATTCAAACTCCTTCAAGGTTAAATCTAACAATTTACCATTTTTTTCTACTTCATGTCTTTCTAAATCTATCTTTAATTTTCCAATATTGATTATTTCCCTATCGTTTTGTTTTTCCATCTCACCTATTAGTCTTAACAATGCATTAACTCTAGCTATTAGTTCTTTAACACTAAAAGGTTTAGTAATATAATCATCTGCACCAATATTCAATCCTAATACCTTATCAGCCTCACTACTTTTAGCAGTTAACATTATTATAGGAATATGAAAATATTCTTCTTTTAATCGTTTGCATACTTCTATTCCATCAATTTTAGGTAGCATCAAATCCAATATTATAAGATCAAATCTTTCCTGGGAAACCATATTTAAAGCTTCTTCTCCATCATAAGCTTCCTTAACTTCATAACCACTATTTTCTAAATTATATTTTAGCAACTCGACAATACTATGTTCATCGTCTACAACTAAAATTTTAGTGCTCATCTTTCCCCTCCAAATTAGAAATTAAACCAATAGCTGCAATCATTCTATGCTTAGTCCCCTTCTCTTTTCTATAAGAGTAAAACTTGTCATTATGACAAGAGGTACAAGTTTTTGTTACAATTATATTTCTATCCTTCACACCTTTGTCCCTAATCTGAAGATAATTGACCTTCCACAGATCTAAATACACCTTATTATCTCTTTCAATTATAATATGGTTGTAATTTTCATATTTATTTGTAAATTGATGAGCTAAATCCCTCCCAATTTCATAACAACATGGTCCTATAGAAGGCCCTATCCCCACTAATATATTGTCTATGTTAGATCCATACCTATTGTTCATCAAATGGATCATCTTCCCCCCAATATTTTTATAGGTCCCTTTCCAACCTGCATGAGCTAATCCTATCACCTTTTTATCATAATCATAAAAATATAAAGGAACACAATCTGCATGATAAGTAGTAAGTACTAAATTAGGTATATTAGTAACTAATCCATCCCCTTCTATAGGAAAATCCCCTATATTATTAATAATACTTTCATCCACTATTAATATATCTGTACCATGAACCTGAGTTAAACAAAGTATATTAGATTTTGGAACATTAAATAGTTTTGCTAATTTATCAAATTCATTATTCTCCCACCCTACTTTCGAGGTAAATAAATGGCGTACATTTTTATTGTTAAATTGTTCAAATTGAAAAAACAATATATTATCATAATATTTCTTAATAATTCCCACTTCATCACCTATCCCATCTATTCCTCATTTAACAATTTTTTTAATTCATCCATAAATGTATTTATATCCTTAAATTGCCTATATACTGATGCAAATCTTACATAAGATACTTCATCAATATCCTTTAATTTGTTCATCACTAATTCACCTATATATTGGCTTGTTATTTCTTTTTCCATAGAATTGTATAATTCCCTTTCAATTTCATCTACCGTTTCTTCTATAGTACTTAAAGGTACTGGCCTCTTTTCACAGGCTTTTAACATCCCATTTAATATCTTATTTCTGTCATAAACTTCCCTAGTACCATCTTTTTTTATGATAATCAAAGGCATAGCTTCTACCTTTTCATAGGTTGTAAATCTTTTAGAACATTTAAGACATTCTCTTCTTCGTCTAATAGCTTGTCCCTCATCTGTAGGTCTTGAATCTATAACTTTTGATTCATAATAGTTACAAAATGGACATCTCATATATACACCTCACAATCTCCTATTTATTTAAATTATAATATATAGTCATACAATTGTCTAATGACTAATTCTCCTTCATATCTATATCTACTAATATAGCATCAGTGCCAATACGAATAATATTTTTCCAGTGTATTATCAAATCATTATTTTTACCAAATAAGCCTAATATCTTACCTGGACCAGGAATAACTACTGCCACCACCTTCCCATTTTCCAAATCTATTTCAAAATCATATATAAGACCAATTTTGGCACCATCCCTTATATTGATAACCTCTTTTTCTCTCATTTCAGATAATTTAACCATTACCCCACCTCTTTCTATACTCTTTCTACTATATATATTTAACCTTATAGGTTAAATATACCTGACTTTCAAATGGGATAATGGTTAATATTAAATTAGTTTTCTCATCTGTTTTAAAGCGTTTTTTTCAAGTCTTGACACCTGAGCCTGAGAAATCCCAATTTCTTCTGCCACTTCCATTTGAGTTTTCCCTTCATAAAATCTCAAATTGAGTATTAATTTTTCTCTCTGATTTAATTTATTAATGGCTTCTCTTAAAGCAATCTCTTGAAGCCAAACTTCATCCTCTGATTTCTTATCCTTTACCTGATCCATAATGTATATAGCATCACCACTATCATGATATATGGGTTCAAATAAGGAGATAGGTTCTTGAATTGCATCTAAGGCAAATACTACTTCTTCCTTTGGAAGGTTTAATTCTTCTGCTATTTCGCTGATAGTTGGCTCCTTTAAGTTTTTATTTATCAATTGATCTCTAGCCTGAAGGGCTTTATAAGCTGTATCTCTTAATGATCTGCTTACTCTAATAGGATTATTATCTCTTAAATACCTTCTTATTTCTCCTATAATCATCGGTACTGCATAAGTAGAAAATCTTACATTTTGACTTAAATCAAAATTATCTATGGCTTTTATAAGGCCTATACAACCTACTTGAAACAAATCATCTACATTTTCTCCTCTTCTGTTAAATCTTTGAATAATGCTAAGCACTAAACGTAGATTCCCTTTTATAAACTTTTCCCTGGCTTTCATATCACCTGCTTTTATTTTAATAAATAATTCTTGCATTTCTTCATTTGTTAGTACTGGTAATTTAGAAGTATTGACCCCACAAATCTCAACTTTATTTGTATGCAATTATTTCATTCCTTTCTCCATGTTTTGCCCCTTTTCAATTAAAATTATTGCCTCTATTCTTTTTTTTATTCAAAATAATCTTGTAATAATTATCCATTTTTTGTAATTTGTATATTTTTTAAACCAGAGAAATATCTAAACAATTGTTTTTGAAATTATAGTACAAAAAACAATATGCTCCCCAAATATAAAAGGGAGCATATTGAATCCTTTTTTTCTACATCAATCTAACCATTTCTTTCCTTAATCGTTTTATAATCCTTTTTTCCAATCTAGATATATAGGATTGAGATATACCTAATATATCTGCTACTTCTTTTTGGGTCTTTTCATTTCCATTTTTTAAACCAAATCTTAATTCTACTATAGTCTTTTCTCTTCCAGACAACTTTTCTATAGCTTGGTTTAATAGTTCCCTGTCCACCTCTTCTTCTATAAATTTAAAGATAATATCTCCTTCAGTCCCTAATATATCTGATAGTAAAAGTTCATTCCCGTCCCAATCAACATTTAAAGGTTCATCAAAGGATACTTCCGATTTTATCTTACTATTTCGTCTTAAATACATGAGTATTTCATTTTCTATACATTTTGAAGCGTAAGTAGCAAGCTTAATATTTTTATCTGGATTAAAAGTATTTACCGCCTTTATAAGTCCAATAGTTCCTATTGAAATTAAATCCTCTATGCACACACCAGTATTCTCAAATTTTCTTGCAATATATACTACTAGTCTCAAGTTCCTTTCGATTAAAATGCTTTTAATATTATCATCATATTTTAATCTTTTTAAATAATAACTCTCCTCTTCTGGTTTCAATGGTGGTGGTAAAACTTCTCCACTTCCAATGTAATAAATGCTATCTAACAATCTGAATTTATAAAATATTTTATTAATACATAAATTAACTTTATATAATATTTTTTTCAAAGTATTTCCTCCTATCCTAATAATTCTGGATGTAACAACCCATTGTAGACTTCATCGGTTGCTAATTTATCATTATATATAGCAACTATTATGTCATCGGTTAAGTTCTTTGTCTCTGATTCTAAATAAATCTTTATCTTATCTGGTTTAAATCCTATTAAAATACCATTATCATTCCCTAAAGATTTAAAGGGTATTAGGCGAAGTTTTATATCATCTGAAACCTCTTCCATTATTTTTCCTATTTGAATTAAATCTAGCTCCTTATTAGTTTTATACATGTCCCTTATGGAATTAGGTAATATATTCTCTAAGGCTTTATATTCTGCAATGATTACTGGTTTTTTAGATATTGGCTCCTTTAGAGAATTGCCTGTATCTATAAGAGCTGTAAGCTCAACCTCTTTGTTATTTAATCCTATTATAATATTGGTAATAAAATTTTCTTTATTTATTTTGCCTTGATAAAACTTAAGTATATATCTTATAAGAATTAAAGCAATTAAAATACCAATAACTAAAAATTTTATTAATTCATCAAAATCCTTAAAGGATATTCCTTTAAATTTAAAACTATTGTTTAGAATATAAAAAATCCCAATTATTGCTCCTGCAAATGCAAAAGATACCATATAAAATGCTGATATCTGTTTCAAAAATTGATTTAGCTTTTCAGGATTAAAGGATATTATGATCATTAAAATGGAAATAGATAACTTGATTGTAACCTTTCCCATAAATTGTAACGAAGGGAAAAAAACTACTAAAGTATATATTGAACCAATCAATGATGCAACAAATAATCTCATTTTGCTAGTTTTAGTTCTTGTAATCTTACTAGTTGCATATAATATAATGCAATTTATAATAATATTTTCTATTAACAGGTATTCAGCATACACATACAATCCAATACCTCCTTTGAAAAATATCTATACTAAAAACATATTCAAAACTAAAATATTTATGTCCATTATATATTATTTATAAATAAAAATTTGTCAGTATTTATACAACAAAAAAAACGTATCTCAACTTTGAGAAACGTTTTTTGACATTAAATTATAAAATTAAATTAATCTTTTTTTCTTAAAAAAGTAGGAATATCTAAATCATCTAAATCAAATTGGCTAGTAGCAGCACTTTCCTCCTGATTTTCAGACTTGCCCATCAAAGTTTTCTTTAAAGCTCTATCTTTATCAAAGCCTGTCGCAATTACTGTTATTTTTATTTCTTCTTTTAAGGATTCATCTATACCTGCACCAAATATAATATTTGCATCTTGATCTACTGACTGTCTTATTAAATCTGCAGCTTCATTCACCTCAAACAATCCTAAGTCTTCACCACCTGTAATATTTAATAATACAGCTTTAGCCCCATCAATAGAAGTTTCTAAAAGGGGACTCTTAATTGCTTGTTTTGCAGCCTCTATCGCTCTATTTTCCCCGGACGCTTTGCCAATACCCATATGAGCTATCCCTTGATTTTCCATGATAGTTTTAACATCAGCAAAATCCAAATTGATTAAATTAGGAACAGCTATTAGATCTGAAATCCCTTGTATCCCCTGTTTAAGTACTTCATCTGCCATAGCAAAAGCTTCTACCATAGTTGTCTTTTTCTCTGCTACCTGCAATAGTCTATCATTTGGGATTGTTACCAACGTGTCAACTTTATTTTTTAACTCTTCAATGCCCTTTTCTGCTTGAATAGCTCTTCTTCTTCCCTCAAAAGTAAAAGGTTTAGTCACCACACCTACAGTTAATATCCCCAATTCCCTTGCAGCTTCAGCAACAATAGGAGCTGCCCCAGTGCCTGTTCCCCCTCCCATACCTGCTGTAATAAATACCATATCTGCTCCTTTTAATACTTCTACGATTTCATTTCTATTTTCCTCAGCTGCCTTCATACCAATTTCTGGATTTGCACCAGCCCCCAATCCTTTAGTCAACTTTTCTCCAATCTGTAATTTGTTTTCTGCTCTTGATGAATATAAAGCTTGTCTATCCGTATTTACTGCAATAAACTCTATACCCCTTACTCCGCAATCTATCATTCTATTGACCGCATTGTTGCCACCACCGCCAACTCCCAAAACTTTTATCTTTGCAAATTCTTCAACTTCAACATCAAAATCAAACACAAGCTTAACCCCCTTCTCCATTACTTAAAATGCAACCATAGAACCTAAAAATATATTTATAATATATTAACCATACTATATATTAATTGTACATTAAAAGTCCAATTATTTAAATGATTATTCCTTATTTTTCGACTTTAGTCTTAGATTTTCGTTTGTTTAGTAATATTCTTCTAATACTAGCAAAGTTTTCAAATATTCTCCCACCAAAAGTAAATATAGCTGCATAATATAAGGGTACACCTAGTCTATCACCAATATAGGCTAAGAATGCAGCTAAAAAAGCATTCCCAAAAAAACCTGATATAAAAATACTAGTATCAAATTTATTTTCTAAATTAGCTTTTATTCCTCCAAATACTGAATCTAAACATGCCAATATAGCAACGGAAATATATAAAGAATAAGCCGTATTATATGTAAACGGTAATATAAGTCCAATTGCCAATCCAATGGCTATGCCTATTAAAGCAAAAAACATATTAATCACCTTCTCTTATTGGTTTAGCATATCTAAAATTAAACCTTCCATTATAAGCTGGAATTTTTATATTATCTTTTGTTGTGGATTCTATATATACTTGATCTATGTGTTTCAGCGCATACCCATAAGTAGTGGGTGCGTTTATTGCTGCTGTTAAAAGTTTTGGATCTCCTATAGCCTTAATAACAAATGGTGCCCCTAAACTTTTTCCATTTACTCTAATAATTGGACCACCACATTTTATTTCGGATATAGCTAACACTCTTTGACCATTCACGCTAATAGCCTCTGCTCCAGCACCTCTCAAATCATTTATTATCCTTAATACATCTATATCATGTATTATATCTAATTCAAACTCTTCTCCAAAAGCTCCTTCTGCCATATTATCTTGCATCATAATAATGATTCCTGGCCCTTCTACTTCCAGAAAACCAGCAAGATTTTTATATTTTTTCAATTCATTATTCAATACATCTATAATATTTTCATCACCACTAGTTATCTTTTCCAATATATTAATCTGTTCTTCTTTTTCCTGGAGAAGCTTATTTAAATCTTCTATTTCATTATTTAATGCAATTATTTCATTTTTTGTCATCTGAATTGATTTTAAAGTAACAGGTGTAAGAGTGGGGATATTTAGTTTAAACTGTCCAGCCATAAAAATACCCAATAATATAGAAAAAATCAATATTATGATATTTGGTTTATTAGTATTATTCATATTTATCACCCAACTTAATTTGACTCTTCTTCTACTGGTTTTGCATATATAAATTCTTTTAACTTCCTATATTTTGGTACTTGAACATTTTTTTCTTTAGTTAAATGAACATTATAATCATAATATTCCAGTGTCCATACAATTCCTCTCTTAATAGCTAAAGCTGATTCTAAAGTTTCTGGATCTCCAATAGCCTTTATTATAATTGGTGCACCTATGGACACTCCATTTATCTCAATATGGTTCCCAGCTTTTTCTATTTCAGTAAAAGCTGTATACCTTTGATCATTAATGGAAATAGCTTCTGCTTCTGCTGCATTTAATACACTTATGGTTTGAAGAATCAAATCTAGATCATCAGCAATGCTATATTCTATTCCAAATTGTATATCGGCAGGGGGATCGTGAATTTCTAGTACTATTCCAGGCCCTTCTAAATCAACATATCCTGCTAACATCCTATACTTTTCTAGATCTTTATATAAATTTTCAGCATAAACATTGTTTTCCGCTTCACCTTTTTCATATAGTTTAATCTTCTCTTCTACCTCAGCTAAAGCTTTTAATGCTGCATCTCTTTCCTCTTGGGCTTTTTTCAACTCTATGGCTAATTGTTGTGCCCTTTGAGTAGGGAGCACACCTTCCCCCACAGTTTTATTAACAGTTTTAAATTGTATAGCCAATATGATACCTAAAAATAAGGAAACCATAGTGATTGCAATTTTGCCATTTGATTTTTTCATATAATTCCCCCTATTAATCTTCTGTCACTACAATAGGATTGTCCCCTTTATTTAAAAAAATCTGTTTTACAGTTACTTCTTTCTTTTCCATATCCTTTATAATTTCATATAGAAAACTTAATTTATATTTTACATTATCTAAGGGACCAAAGGCAACCTTAATACCATCTATTAGTTCAATCTTTATATTGTTGTCATCATATAAATTAATATATTTCATTAGTTTTAAAAGATTACTTTGTTTACTTAAAGTTATAAATTCCCTATAAGCTTGTCTTTTCTCACCATTAAATAAATTTTCCCCTGGAGCTACCTCCACCAATTCTATGCCAAATATCTGAGGCAATGTTTCTTGATCTATCTTCTCTTTTATCGATAAAATATTCCCCTCCTCATCTATATACACAAATGCACCTATATAAGGTATTATAGCAACTTCTTCTCGTTCTTCCACATGAATTATTATACTTTTTGGTAATTTTCTATTGACTTTTGCTTCTTTTATATAGGGTAATCTTTCCAAATTCTCTTCCCCACGTTTCTTACTGATTTTAAATATATTTTCCCCTTTCATGTAGGTGGATGCTTTAAGTATTTCATCATTAGTCATCTTTTTATTACCTATTACTTGAATGTTTTGTATATGAAAAATGTCAGTTTTAAATATGAATAGGTATGCAAAACTGAGTATTAGAATAAACAGTATGAATTTTAAAATCCTTTTTCTTCTCATCTTTCTTCTGTATTTCTTGCTTTTTGTCATTATTTGGCATCACCTACTTGCTCGTCCAATGTTTTTTCAAGCAGCAAAGGCTGCTATTTTACCAACTCAATATGGGCACCAAGTTCTCTTAAAGTATTATGAAAATTTTCATATCCTCTTTTTATATGGTAAATATTTTCTATTTCAGTTTTCCCTTTTGCAGCCAATCCAGCTAATACTAGGCTTGCCCCACCTCTTAAATCCTTAGCAGTAGTCTTAGCTCCAGTCAATTCTTTTACTCCTTTTATAATTGCTACCTTTCCAAAAGTTTTTATATTTGCTCCCATTCTTATGAGCTCTTCCACATGTTTAAATCTATTTTCAAATACCGTTTCTGAAATAATACTAGTTCCATTAGCAATGCTTAATAAAGCCATAATCTGAGCCTGCATATCCGTTGGAAAACCAGGATAAGGTAAAGTTTGTACCATCTCTATGGAATTTATTTTTTCAGGTCCTATTATCTTCAAAGAATTTTCATCGCTATATATTAAACAACCAGCCTCCTTTAATTTTGCAATTACCCCTTGAAGATGGTCTATGATTACATTTTTTAATATTATTTCCCCTTTAGTAATGGCAGAAGCAATCATATAAGTTCCAGCAACTATTCTGTCTGGCATAGTGTTGTAAGTAACATTTTCTAATTGATCAACCCCTTCTATTATTACAATACTGGTACCAGCACCATTTATCTTAGCTCCAGCTTTATTTAAATAATTTTGTAAATCTACTATTTCTGGTTCCCTAGCTGCATTTCGGATAATAGTGGTACCTTTCGCCTTTATAGCAGCCAATATTATATTCTCCGTAGCACCTACACTAGGATAATCAAGTTGTATCTCTGTACCTTTAAGTTCTTTCCCTTTAGAATATATAAAACCATGGGATTCTTCTATTTCTGCTCCCAAATCCTTTAACGCTTTTAAATGCATATCTATTGGTCTTGGCCCTATTTCACAACCCCCAGGATAACTAATTATTACTTCACCACATCTAGAAAGCATCGCTCCCATAAGTATTATAGAAGATCTCATCTCCCTTGCTAACTCATCTGGAATTTTTATCTGGTTTAAAGGTTTAGAATCAACCCACATCATATTATCCACACGCTTTATATTACAGCCAAGAGCTATAAGTATTTCCTCCATAACTTCTACATCTCTAAGATTTGGAACATTGAAAATTGTACTCTCATTACCTCCAATAACAGTAGCTGCCAGTATGGGTAAAATTGCATTTTTTGCACCTGAAACGCTTACTTCTCCTGTCAGTCTATTTCCGCCATATAGGATCAACTTTTCCATTATCACACCTCCAATATGTCAAAGCTTAAGTATATCATCATATTATGCGTATATATTGGAAATGTGACAAAGGGATTACATTATAAGAGAATCAATAATATCTACTATATTATCTACTGCATCGATCTTTCCCATTTTTTTGCTATTTTTACTCATTTCTTCTAAAGTTTTTTTGTCCTCTATCAAAGTATAAATAACTTCTTCTAATTTTTCCCCAGTCAAATCTTTTTCCAGTATAACTATAGAAGCACCATTTTGTTCAAAAGCTCTAGCATTATACTCCTGATGATTTTCTGCAGTATAACCTTTAGGGATGAGTATACTAGGAACTCCAACTGCAGATATTTCTGATAAGGTTATAGCGCCAGCTGAAGTTACTACTAAATCTGCAATATTAATAGCCTTTGGCATATCATAAAAATAAGGCAACACTTTTATATTGTTATTTAAGATCAATTTTTTTTCTTTTAACTTATCCATAAAATCTTTATAGAACCTTTTTCCAGTTATATGGAGTATCTGTAAATGAGTATTTAATATATTGTTCTTTATTACATGGAACATGGCTTCATTTAATTTCTTCTGCCCACCACTTCCTCCAAAAGACAATATAAAAGGAATATTAGGATGGACATTTAAATCCCTATAGGCCTCATTTAAATTCACCTCCAAAATACTCTTTCGTATTGGATTTCCTGTAACAAAAACTTTTTCGGGATATTTAAAATATTTTTTGGACTCCTCAAAAGTCACTAAAACTCTATCTACATATCTAGAAAGGATTTTATTTGTAATCCCAGGGAATGCATTTTGTTCATGAATTAATGTGGGTATGTTTTTCTTACTAGCCTTATAAACTACTGGACCGCATACATAACCACCAGTGCCAATGACTACATGGGGTTTAAATTCTTTAATAATCTTATTTGCATCCCCAAGACCTAATAACAGCTCTTTTATAGCTATAAGGGTTTCTTTACTAATCTTCCTAGGCATACCTTTAACCCTTATGGTTTTAAAATCATATCCTTCCCTAGGTACTAATTCAGACTCTAAACCTTTTTCAGTACCAACATATAGAATTTTTGCGTCCTCATGTCTATTTTTTATTTCCTTTGCTATGGCCAGAGCTGGATATATATGTCCTCCAGTTCCCCCGCCTGTAATCAAATATCGCATAATTTCAACTCCCATCAGTAGATACATATCTTGATATATTTAGTAAAATACCAATAGCCGACATATATAGTATTAATGAAGTGCCTCCATAACTAACAAAAGGCAAGGGTATTCCTGTAGGAGGTATAGAAGATGTCACAACACCAATATGGATCAAAGATTGAATAGTAATTAAAGCTACAATACCTGTAGCAAGTAAACATCCAAATAGATCCTCCACATTTAAAGCTGTTCTAATCCCTCTCCAAATCAATAGGAAAAATAACATAATAACAGTTAAAGCTCCCAAAAATCCTAATTCTTCACCTATGATTGCAAATATAAAATCATTATGAGGTTCAGGAATATAAAAGAATTTCTGTCTACTCTTTCCTAATCCCAATCCAAACAATCCACCTGAACCTAGTGCATATAGGGATTGTACTGCTTGCCATCCAGTATCACTTTTATCTGCAAAAGGATCTAAAAAGCTAGTAACCCTTTTCATCCTATATAGATTATCCTCATCTGTTATGGCTTTAAACAATCCTAAGCCTGCCATAGCCATTAGAACAAACATATGAGATAGCTTCATTCCAGCTACAAATAGCATACTTATAAGAGTACCTCCCAACGTAACCGTAGTAGATAAATCCTTTTGAAGATACACCATTCCACAAGAGATTCCCACAACAGCTATAGTTGGTAATAATCCTTTTCCAAAATCCTTGATCTTATCTTGTTTTTTTGACAATTGAGCAGCTAAGAATATAATAGATCCTAGTTTAATAATATCTGAAGGCATAAAAGTAGTAAACCCAAGATTTACCCATCTTCTTGCTCCTTTTTTAGTAACTCCTAAAGAAGTAAAAATTAATAGACCACTAAGTATGGAAATAACATAAACAAACCAAGACAATTTCTTCAATCTTCTATAATCAAAGTTCATAAAAAATAGCAAAGCTATAAGCCCTAATCCTGCTGCAAACAATTGTTTCTTTAAAAAGTGATACCCATCGTTAAAAGTCTTGATACCTTCTGGCCAAGATGAACTAAAAACCATTATTATACCAATGAACACCAGGAGTAAAGTTGATAAAAGCAAGGTAAAATCAGGAGCTCTTTTTTTAACCTTCTTAGCCATTCTATTCCTCCTTCAAACTAGATACAATCCCCTTAAAATGCTCCCCTCTAGCCTCAAAACTATGATACATATCCCAGCTAGCACATGCTGGGGAAAGTAATATGTTATCCCCTCTATTAGCCAATTGAAAGCTTTTTCTAACTGCTTCTTCCATATCTTTTACTAAATAAACTTTTTCAAACCCATATTTATATGCAGTTTCCTTTATCTTTTCTTTAGTCTCCCCTAAAAGTACCAAAGCCTTAACCTTGCCATTAAAAGATAATATAAAATCATCAAATTCTGTTCCCTTATCCATACCTCCTGCTATCAATATAATAGGCCTACTAACAGCTTCTATTGCTTTGATACTAGCATCGGAATTTGTTCCTTTAGAGTCATTATAAAACTTAACTCCATCTATAGTATCCACATATTCTATTCTATGTTCTACTCCAGGAAAGGTTTTAAGTACATCCCTTATAATATCTATATCCAACCCCATAATCCATCCAACTGCTACACTTGCTAAAGCATTTTCTAGATTGTGTTTTCCTAGAATTTTTATTTCTTCGGTTTTGACTACTTTTTTTATTTCATTGCCATCATCTATTACAATATATCCATCTTCAATATATATTCCCTTGGAAAGCTCCTTATCTACACTAAACCATATTAAATTAGATTTTATTTCATCTTTCATATCTCTCAATAAGGGATCATCATAATTTAATACAGTGTACTCATCCTTACCTTGGTTTTTGAATATTTTCTTCTTTGCATTAACATAGTTTTTAAAAGTTTTATGCCAATTTAAATGATCTGGGGTAATATTTAATATTAAACTTATCTTTGGCTTAAATTCATATGTGTTTTCTAATTGAAAGCTACTAGCTTCAATTACAAATATATCATCATCTCTAGAATTTATCATATTCCACAATACTCCTACTCCAATATTTCCCATCACATAGGTATTGTAACCAGCCTTTTTAAAATACTCACCTGTTAGAGTAGTAGTCGTAGTCTTCCCATTAGTACCTGTTATAGCTATTATATTCCTATTGGGATTTATCCTATAAGCTAATTCCAAATCGGTAATAACTTCTATATCCTTTGTTTTAGCTTCCTTTATAATTTGTAGATCTAAAGGTACTCCTGGACTTTTTACTATTAAATCTATATTCTCTAGAAGTACTTCATTGGTTCCTAATACATACTTTACATCTATATCCTTAATTTCATCTATATAATCTTTAAGTTCATCTTGGGATTTTATATCACTAATGACCATATTTGCTCCTAGTTTATCCAAAGCTTTAACTGTAGATACACCACTAATTCCCAATCCTAATACTAGTACATTTTTATCTTTTAAATCCATCCTTTACACCTAACTTTCCAATTAATTTAAGCTAGCAACTCCTATTAAACATAGTATAACAGTAAGACTCCAAAATACTACTACAACCCTTGTCTCTTCCCAACCTTTTTGTTCAAAATGGTGGTGAAGAGGGCTCATAAGAAACACTCTTTTCCCAGTAAGCTTGTAAGAAGCTACCTGTATTATTACAGACAAAGCTTCTATAAAGTATATTCCTCCAGCTATGGGAATCATTAAAGGTAAGTTCAACAATATAGCTATAGCTGCCACAGCTCCACCTAGAGCCATAGAACCTGTATCCCCCATAAACACTTTTGCTGGATAAGCATTATATACCAAAAAACCTAAACAGGCACCAGTTAATGCTGCAGAAAAAACTGATATACTATCCATCCCCCAATTAAGAGCCACTAATCCAAAAAAGGATAATACTATCAGTGTAACCCCTGATGCTAATCCATCTAACCCATCAGTTAAGTTTACACTATTTACTGTTCCTACTACAACAAAAGCTATAAAGGGCACGTATAACATACCTAAATCCAAATATCTATTACTAAAAAAAGGAACAATTATTTTGGTCCCTAACATAGACGTATTGGACTGATAAATAGCCAACATTACGGCCAAAACTATTTGCCCAATCATTTTTTGATAAGGTTTAAGCCCTAAAGATCTCCCATTAGCTACTTTTAAATAATCATCAATAAATCCTATTAGTCCAAATCCAAAAGTAGATATCAATAATATATACATATCCTTGTTTAACATACCTGATGTCATGGTAGTTATTAGTAAAGCTATCAGCATTATTACTCCACCCATAGTAGGAGTACCAGATTTAGCCAAATGGGTTTCTGGACCATCATCTCTTACATTTTGACCAATTTTATGTCTTTTTAATAAAGGTATAACTACTGGTCCTAAAATAATAGTTATTGTAAATGAAATTAGAATAATTCTAATTATATCTAAATATTCCACCATATGTCTTCTCCTCTCTAGTGTATCCTACTATTATCTTTTTTTTATATCTTTTAATATGTCTAATACTATTTGCTTTTCATCAAAAGGAATAATTTTATCTTTTATTATAGTATAGGTTTCGTGACCTTTTCCAGCTAATAAAATGGTGTCCTTAGGCCTAGCATTTAACAAGGCATATTCTATAGCTTCTCTTCTATCGGTGATTGCAATATATTTTCCATTGACCCTTTCTACACCTACTATAATATCCTCTATTATCTTATCTGGATCCTCATATCTTGGATTATCCGATGTAATAATAGATAAATCTGCATATTTTGCTACTGTCTCTCCCATTATAGGCCTTTTAGTTCTATCTCTATTACCTCCTGCCCCAAATATTACTATTATTCTTCCTTCTGCAAACTGTCTAATAGTAGTTAATACCTGTTCTAATCCATCAGGGGTATGAGCAAAATCTATAATCACATTATAATCTTCATCTATGGGCACCAATTCAAACCTACCTTTAATGCCACGAAGGGACTCTAGTCCATCCTTTATACTATATAAATCCATATCATAATATATAGCACATGCAGCTGATGCTAAAGCATTATAAACATTAAACCTACCAAGTAGATTTAAATTAATGGGAACAGAGCCTTTTGGGCTATTCAATACAAAATCTACTCCCCTAAAATGATAAACCACGTCAGTTGCATATATATGAGCTTTTTCGTCTAATCCATAAGTAATTATTGGTATGGGGTTTTCTAAATCATTTATTATTCTATGGCCATATTCATCGTCTATATTGATTATATTACATCCACTAGTCATATTAAATAATTTTAATTTGCTTTTATAATAGTTTTCCATATCCTTATGATAATCTAAATGATCCTCTGTAAGATTGGTAAATATACCTACCTGAAAATCCATATATTCTACTCTTTTTAAATCCAATGAATGAGAAGAAACTTCCATTACACAATATTGGATTCCTTTGTCTACCATTTTCTTTAAATATCTTTGAATTAAAGATGACTCAGGGGTAGTATTTATATTATCCAATACCATACCATCGATAATAGTCCCCATGGTACCAATTATACCTGTCTTTTTATGACACGCTTCAAATATACTCTTTATCATATATGTAGTAGAAGTTTTTCCATTGGTACCTGTAATCCCAATTAGATTTAACTTCTTCGAAGGTTCACCATAAAATATTGAGGACAATCTAGCCAAAGCTAAAATAGTATCCTCTACCTTTATGATAGTTACCCCCTCATCTTCAATCTGAATATCTCTTTGAACTAAAATACATATTGCCCCATTATCTATTGCCTCTTGTATAAAATCATGACCATCTACTGTAAATCCCTCTATTGCCACAAATAAATTCCCTTTCTGTATTTTTCTAGAATCATGCTCTATACCAGTAATATTTATATCTGTACTACCTTTTAATACTTCGAATTTATATCCTTCTATCAATTTTATAAGTTCCAAATCTGCACCTGCTTTCAATTAGTTAATTATAATTAAAAGGCAACTCAAAAGTCGCCCCTTAATAATATTACTCCTATTGGTTAGAAAATTCAACTTCTACATTAGAATTTATATCAACTTCTATTCCTGGTTCTGGCCTTTGTTTTATTGCTTTACCCTCTCCTTTAAAATGATATTTTAATTTTAAATTCTCCAATATATTGATTACATCTTCTCTAGATTTACCTATTAAATCTGGCATCAAAACCTTTTTCTGAGCTTGAGCATCTTCATTTAAATAAAGGTCTATTATAGAGCCTTTAGATACTTCTGTTTCTGGTAATGGAAATTGGTCTATAACTTTAGATTTTTCCGATATATTGTAGGTATCAGTAGTATATTTAAATCCATGCTCCATTAATATTTTACCTGCCTCATCTATATTTTTATTACGCACATCTGGAACTATTTCCATATATTCAAACTGTTCCTTTTCTTCCTCTGTAAACTCTGGTTTAACCTCTAGATAATTTAAGGTTTCCTCTATGACTTTACCTGCTACTGGCGCAGCTACACTTCCGCCATAATATACTCCCTCAGGTTCATCTACTATAACTAATATAGCTATTTGAGGATCATCTGCTGGGGCTACTGCAACAAAAGAACCTATATACTTTCCAGGTGCATATTTACCATCTATTATCTTTTGAGCAGTACCAGTTTTACCTGCTACTCTATATCCTGGAACATAAGCGTTTGTTCCTGTCCCTTCAACAACTACTCCTTCCATCATATCTAACATAGCATCAGATGTATTCTGAGAAATTACTTGTCTCTTCACCTTAGGTTTGTTTTCCATTACTACATTTCCTTCATTATCTATCAAATGAGATACTAGTCTAGGCTCCATTAAGTTTCCTCCATTACCTATAGCAGATACTGCATTTATTAGCTGTATAGGAGTAACAGCTATTCCATGTCCATAAGACATAGTAGCTAAATTTATTTCTTTTATAATATCAGTATTATAAGGTATAATCCCTCCTTGTTCACCAGTTAACTCTATACCTGTAGGTTCTCCAAATCCAAAAGCTTTTATATATTTATACAATTTTTCCTTTCCTAGCTTCCTACCTAAATTAACAAATACAATATTACATGAATTTTCCATTCCTTCTTTTAACGTTTGTGCTCCATGGGGATTGTACCATCTAGAACATTTTAATACTGCCCCAGGTATATCTTTGATAAATCCATTGCAATAAAAATTAGTGTCAATATTAGCGACATTTTCTTCTAAAGCAGCTGCTGCTACAATAGTTTTAAATGTAGAACCAGGTTCATAAGCATCATTTATAGCAAAATTTCTCCACATATCATACCATCTTTTTTCCAATTCGTCTTGAGGTAAATTTCGCCATTCTTCTTTTTTAATTTCATCTAGGGGTTCTCTTGGGTTGTTAGGATTATATTGTGGTAAATTGGCCAAGGCTAATATATCTCCTGTTTTTGGTTCCATTATAATTATAGAAACATTTTTCGCCTTAGTTGTAAGCAAGGATTCCATTGCAGCCTTTTCTGCAAAATGTTGTATAGTTTCATCAATAGTTAAAACTACATTTAATCCATCTTGAGCTTCAAAGATCCTCTCTCCATCATAAGGTAATTGCCTACCTCTAGCATCAGTAGTCTTAACCCATCTCCCTGGAGTACCCGATAAGTATTTATCATAGGTCTTTTCTATACCATATAGACCATCGTTGTCTACATTAGTAAAACCTAATACATAGGCTGCAAAATCTTCATAGGGATAAAATCTTTTATTGTCATCTACTATATTTATACCTTGTAGATTTAAATTCCTTAATTCCTTAGCTTCTTCTTTAGATATCCACTGTTTGATTTTTTCCACATCTACCTTTTTAGTTATCTTTTCATACACTAATTCTTCATCCATATTTAAAACTTCCGCTACCTTCTTAGCGGTATCATTAGCATCCTTTATATCAGCTGGACTAGCCCATACAGTATAGGAACTCACACTAATAGCAAGCTTTTTGCCATTTCTATCGTATATTGTCCCTCTCTTAGGTTTAATTTCAATACCTCTAGTCCACTGTTCCAATGCACCCTTTTTCAATTCTTCCCCAGTTACTATTTGTATATACCCTAATCTAATAATTAAAGCTAACATAGCTATCATTACTACTATAAAAACAAAAACCAACCTTTTTTTTGAAATATTACTAGGTGCAGCCAATCAAAAAACCTCCTAAAACAAACTTGCCATTGTATTAAATATTTTCTTAAATTGTGCTACTATTTTGCCTTCTTCTAGACCTTCTTTTTTAGCAAAAACGTCATCATTCACTTCAACATATACGATTTGCTCTTCAGTAGGATAATCCATTCCTAGTCTAATCATAGCTTCTTCTTCAACTTTTGTAGAACTCTTAACAGCTTCTAGTTCTGCGACCAAAGCTTCTTTTTCTTTAATCAATTCCTTTTTCTGATTTTCTAATTCATTTATCTCTATCCTAATCTTTGTAATATTAGCATAGCCATATAACATAAATAAACATATAATTAGACCTACAAAGGATATACCAATAGCTTTGAATTTAGATTTCGATTTGGCCTTTTTCCTTATATTCCTATTTTTCCTAAGTTCTTTCTCCTTTTCTAACTGTTCCTCTTCTGGATAATAGTATTCCAATTCCTTTTTTGCTACTACCAATTTATTCTTCCCCCCTTTGTTTTAGAACTTAAACTCTTTCACCAATTCTCAATTTTGCACTTCTCCCTCGAGGGTTTTTTTCTATTTCTTCATCTGTAGGTACAATTGGTTTTTTTGTTATTATATTTAATTCCTTCTTTTTATCGCAAACACAAATAGGCAATTCTGGCGGACAAATACAATCTTTATTTAACTCCTTAAAAGCATCCTTCACTATCCTATCCTCTAATGAGTGAAATGTTATAATACATATACGTCCACCTTTATTGAGTACTTTATTCATCTTAGGTATTGCTAACTTTAACACGTCTAATTCCTTATTTACTTCTATTCTTATAGCTTGAAATGTTTGTTTTGCTGGATGATGCCCTTGTAGTCTAGCTTTCTTTGGTATGGCTTTTTTAATAATATCTACCAATTGTAATGTAGTATCTATGGGTTTCTCCCTTCTTTCATTTACTATGAATTGGGCAATCCTTTTTGCCCATCTATCCTCACCATAATTCCAAATAATCCTCTCTAAATCCTCTTCTGAATAGGTGTTTACTACATCCCAAGCCGTAAGTTTTTGAGTATTATCCATCCTCATATCTAAGGGTGCATCTTTTTGATAAGAAAATCCTCTTTCTTTTTCATCTAATTGATGAGAGGAAACCCCAATATCTAATAGTATCCCATCAACTCTTTCTATATTTAAACTAGATAGTATATCCTCTATATTCACATAATTGTCATGTACAAATATTACCTTATCCTTATAGTCTTTTAGTACTTCTCTTGCTTTATTCAAAGCGTTTATATCCTGATCTATTCCTATAAGCTTTCCATTGGTCAACCTACTTACTATTTCACGAGAATGACCAGCACCACCCAAAGTGCCATCTACATATATTCCATCTTCCCGTATATTTAATCCATCTATTGCTTCTTTTAGCAACACTGGTCTATGTTCAAACTTCAATTTTCCCACTCCTGTCTATTAGATTCCCAATTCTGCCATCTTTTCAGCAATATTATCATAGCTTAAACTATCATCTTCATTATATTTATCCCATTCATCTTTACTCCAGATTTCAATCCTAGTGGAAACTCCAATAATTACCCCATCATTTAAAAGCTTTGCATACTCCCTTAAATTACTAGGTATAAGAACTCGTCCTTGTTTATCAAGGGTGCATTCTGAAGCCCCTGCAAAGAAAAATCTCACAAAAGCTCTTGCATCTCTATTGGTAAGGGGTAAAGCTCTTAACTTCCCTTCTAATATCAACCATTCTTTTTTCGGGTATACAAAAAGGCAGTTATCTAAACCCTTAGTCATAATAAATTCATCACCTAGATCCTCTCGAAATTTAGATGGAATTATCAGCCTTCCCTTATCATCAATTGTATGTTGATATTCGCCAATAAACATACCACTCACTCCACTTTTAGGTATAATTTACCCCACTTCCTACCACTTTACCCCACATATTATTAATTCTATACCATTTTGATAATTCCTTCTACAATTTTAAAAAAGTTTTTGGTTCTTTGGTCCCATTTTACAAATTTCTTCTTTTTTAGAGGATATTCTATATTTTTCTATACAAAAAATAAAAAAAGGCCTCCTCTTAGCACAGTTCAGAAAGCCTTTTAAAATAGTCTCAACAAATTTATATTAATTGGTAAATATTATCCAATTAATATAAACCTAATATTAGTTTTTCCCCTTCCTACGTATATTAAAATATATAAGTGATACCACAATTCCTATAATACTCACTAATTGCGCAATCCTCAAAGGACCTAACATTAAACTATCTGTCCTAAGTCCCTCTATAAAAAATCGGAGACTTGAATATAGCATTATATATAATAAAAAAACCTCACCAGATACTTTAGGTTTGTTCCTTCTATACCATATTAGAAATAAAAAAATTAAAAAATCCCCTATAGATTCATATAGGAATGTAGGATGAACTTTAACTCCATCTATCATAATACCCCAAGGTAAGTCTGTAGGAGTTCCATAAGCCTCTTGATTTATATAATTCCCCCAACGGCCTATTGCTTGACCTAATGCCAAACTAGGAGCACAAATATCTGCTATTTTCCAAAAATCTATGTCTCTCTTTCGGGAAAATATTACTGCTACTATAATACCTGCTATTATAGCACCATGTATTGCTAATCCTCCACCTCTAAAGTGAAAAATCTCCTTTAAATTTTCTTTATAATAATCCCAAGTAAAAACTACATAATAAATCCGAGCACCAATCACAGCCAAAGGAATTGCAAACAATAATAAATCTATTAAATTATCCTCTCCAACCCCTATTCTTTCAGCCTCTCTTAATGCTAAAATAGTCCCTAGTATTACTCCAATGGCTATTAATATGCCATACCACATAACCTCTATACCAAATATTTTAAATGCTACAGGATTCATTCTCTGTCACCTTCCTTTAATCTTATCCGTATCTATAAGTATAGCACAAAAAGTCCAATAGTAAATATTTGTATTCACATCTTTCCTCTCATAAATTGTAATTTTAATATTACTATAAATAAAAACCCAGTCCTATGACGGGTTTTTATTTACTCTTTTTTCATTTTTTCTATTATTCTATTTATTTCCTTTACCTGATCATCATAAGCCTTTCCATTCATCAAAGATTCTATGATATTTTCGATTTGATCAAATATCTTTTTATTATCCGTTATAAGTACTTGTCTTATCATAGTATCATTTTCCAATACAGTATTTATTATCATCTCTTTTATATCATCATTAAAAGTAGTATCTTGGGCCATTTCTACAGCTATTACAATTACATCATTAAATATTATGGAAGTTGCATTGTCTATACCATATAAATCTACTACTATATCAGATATATTTTCAGAACGAACTAATATATCATAATCCTTGCCACCTACATTCATGCTTATCTCTTCTTCCATATCTTCCTCTCTAATATGTTCCTTTGCTTTACATCCTACTAAAGATATATTGATAAACATTAAGATTAAAACAAACCCTACAATATACTTCTTAAATGCTTTTTTCATTACTATTCCTCCTATCACACATATTTTTATTATAATAAATCTATATTATATAGTTTTTCATAAATAAGAAATTTTATAACTAAAAAAGCATTTAACATATCCTTTAACCAATATTAATGCAATCGATAAATGTAATACTTAAAGTAAAAAGCATAATTCCTATATTATAAATACTGCATAAAATAAATTGCTATATGATGTTGAATATGGTCTAACTATGATATATAATTATTCTTGTGCAGAATCTATGCAATTTGAAAGGAAGATTTATATGAAATTAGGAATAGTAGGATTACCAAATGTAGGAAAAAGTACTCTTTTTAACGCACTAACAGCAGCTAAAGCTGATGCAGAAAACTATCCTTTTTGCACTATAGAGCCTAATGTAGGAATAGTATCTGTCCCTGATGAAAGGCTTGAAATGCTAGCTCAATTGGTAAAGCCAGAGAAGATAACTCCTGCAACTATAGAATTCTTCGATATTGCCGGATTAGTAAAAGGGGCTAGTAAAGGAGAAGGTTTGGGAAATAAGTTCTTATCCCATATTAGAGAAGTTCAAGCTATAGTCCATGTAGTTAGATGCTTTGAAGACCCAAATGTTACCCATGTAGAGGGTAAAATTAATCCTATAAATGATATAGAGATAATCAATTTAGAATTGATGTTATCAGATTTGGAAATCATAGAAAACAGACTTCCCAAAGTTGAAAAAATGGCTAAAGGAGATAAATCTTATAAAAAAGAACTAGATTTGTTAAATAAATTAAAGGATTCTATCGATAAAAATATACCTTTGAGAAATCTAAATTTTACTTCAGAGGAAATAGAACTAGTAAGGAATTTTAATCTACTTTCCTTAAAGCCTGTATTGTATGTATGTAATATCTCAGAAGAGGATCTAATAAAAGAAGAAGAAAATAATTATGTCCAATTAGTAAAACAATATGCAGATAAAGAAGGATCTCAGGTAATAGCAATATCAGGCAAAATAGAATCGGAAATAGCCCTTTTGGACAAGGAAGAAAAGGAAATATTTTTAATGGAATTAGGTTTGAAGGAATCTGGACTAGATAGACTTATAAAGGCTAGCTACGATCTATTAGGTCTTATGAGCTTTTTAACAGCAGGCCCAAAGGAAGTAAGGGCTTGGACTATAAAGAAAGGAACTAAGGCTCCCCAAGCTGCAGGGAAAATCCATTCCGATATGGAAAAAGGATTTATAAGAGCTGAAGTAATCAATTATAAAGATTTAATAGAATGTGGCGGAAGTACTCAGGCTAAGGAAAAAGGATTAGTACGATTAGAAGGTAAAGATTATATTATACAAGATGGAGATGTAGTATTGTTTAGATTTAATGTATAATAAGTGGCCTTAAGGCCACTTATTATACATTGTGAATAAACTATAGAAGAATTTTTCTAATTTTAGTATTTTGACTAATTAAACCTAAGTTTAATCCTTATTATTTGATCATAATAATTATCTGTTAATAGACCTAGCCATTTTTCTATAGGTATGACGTTTACCTTTAATTGCAATGGAATAGATCATAATATTTTCGGGTATTGCCATACCTGGAGACATGCCACAATCTCCAATATGGTGAATATCTGTCCCTGTCATTTTGCTATATATTGCTATATTTCTAATGGTGTATTCATCAGCTCCTTCTTGAGATGTGCCTATCGATGTCATAGCTAGCCTATTATAGGAATGAACATAATCCACTAATTCCCTAACATAATCAACAGTTATTCCTGGTACAGTACCTGGTGCAGGAATTAAAATTATATCGCTACCTGCTTCAATAAATTCACCTATGAACTCTTTACTTATTATTTTTGCCCCTGATTCTTTAATACTTCCCGAACCATGCATCTTCCCTGCTGCTATGATTATATCATCTCCTACAAACTGCTTGATTTCCTTTATAGCTTTTATGATTTTATTATTAGTAACACCTGTTTTTGGATTTCCCGTCAAAAGTACCATATCTACCCCTTGTGCTACTAATTTTTTTACATTCTCTACCGTTGCAATTCTTCCTTCTGATATAGTTAGCCTATCATGAATGTTTTCTTCTAAATCCACTGGTTCTAAATTTACACCTATCATTCTTCCAGTTAATTTTTTTATATCCCCAATAAACTCTTTCGAGTTTCTAGATGGAATTCCTTCAATTTTAGGATTATTCACATCATACATATTTAATAATAGAATATCAGCACCAAAAGCCGCCGCTAATTCAACATTACTTACGTCCCAAAGAAGTGGGGGTGCTACACATATGATTTCACTAATTATAGTTCTTCCTTCTCCCGCTTTTATACTTGTCAGTTTCTCTTCTTTGTTCATCCTATATATATCCGATGTTTCTAAATCCAATATTCTTTTAACCATAAAAATTCCTCCTACGAAATATACTATAAGTCAATATGGTGACTAATTAGTCACCATATTGATTTAATATTTGTTATTCTCTCTTTAATAAATCTAATGCTTTCTTTATCTCATCAGCTACTGATTCAGCCCTAGTTCCTATAATAACTTGTACATTCTTGTCAGAAGGCTTTAGTAATCCAGAAGCTCCTAATTGTTTTAATTCCTCTTCATCTATTATAGAGCTATCCTTTACAGATAATCTAAGCCTAGTAATACATGAATCTACTTCTACTAAATTATCTATTCCACCTAATGCATCAATATACGCTAATGCAACACCACTCATGCCCCTTTCTGCAATTAATTCATCTAACCCTTCTCCTTCTTCATCTACTCTACCAGGGGTTGGTAAATCTAGTTTTTTAATTGCAAATACAAATACAAAATAGTAGATAATCCCAAATATTATACCAACTGGAATAAGTAGCCATCCATTAGTAGCCAATTTCATATAGAGGAAATAATCTATAGCACCTGCTGAGAAACTAAATCCGTGTTTTATATTTAACATATAAGATATGGCCAATGCCAACCCTGTAAGTAATGCGTGGATTATATATAAAGATGGTGCTAAGAACATAAACATAAATTCTATAGGTTCAGTAATCCCTGTCAAAAATGAAGTAAATCCTACGGAAAACAGTGCACCACTAACCTGTTTTCTGTTTTCTGGCTTTGCAGTTTTATACATTGCCAAAGCTGCTCCTACTAGGCCAAACATCATAATAGGATAGAATCCCGCCATAAATATTCCAGCATTAGGATCTCCTGCTAAAAATCTTCCATAGTCTCCTGTTCTACCACCAAATTCTCCAAATATAAACCATACTATATTATTAATAACATGATGTAATCCAACTGGGATAAGGAGTCTGTTTAAGAAACCAAACATAAATACCCCTAAAGCCCCTGCTCCTATCATCCAATTGGCTGCTGCATCTATACCATTTTGAACAGGTGGCCAAACAAATCCAAATATAAGTGCTAATATGATACAAGCAAAACCTGTAACAATAGGAACAAATCTCCTTCCTCCAAAAAACCCTAGCCATTCTGGCAACTTAATATCATGATATTTATTATACAAATTTCCTGCAACTACCCCTGCAATAATTCCTCCAAGTACTCCCATATTAATGGTGTCATTAATAACCGCTGCTCCCGCTGTAAGGACAAAATAGCCAACTGCTCCTGCTAAGCCCGCTGCTCCAGAATTATCAAAAGCAAAACCTACTGCTACTCCTATAGCAAATATTATTGGAAGATTCCCTAGTATTGCATCTCCAGCTGATGAAATAAATGGGATATTTAATACATCATCAGCTCCTAGTCTTAATAGTAGTCCAGCAATGGGTAATACAGCTACTGGTAACATAAGGGCTCTACCAAGTTTTTGAAGCTTACCAAAAAAACCTTTCATTTAAAATACCTCCTTAATATTATAGTATTAGTATTTTTTCTATCCTCCTTTCTATCCCTTATATATAAAAAGGCATAAGCAAATAATACAATAATATCATGTATTATAAGCTTATGCCTGATTTGACTCAGTAACACGCTTAACTTATTAGTCAGTAGTTTCCCTTATCCTCTCTATATGCAAAGCCATATATCCTAATTCATCATCTGTTATATAAATATTCTTTTCTTTATTTATATATACCCCAATTTTTTTTGCAATATCAAAAGAATCGCTAAATTTTTCTTTTATTGTATCCAATAATGGATTTTCAATATATTTTTTCTTTTCCATTCTACTAATACTAGCCCTTAAATGATTTATTAAACGGCTATATACCAATCCACTATTGTCTAACTTAGTAGATAATTCTTCTTCTATTATGTTAACTAAAGTTTTTAAAAATTTAGTATCTTTTATGGTATCAATTACCTGTTTGCTTTCCCTTGCAGAATGGATGTGAAGAGCAATAAACCCAATTTCCGATTCAGAAATAACTATACCTAGTCGATCTTTTATGAGTTCTTGTGCTTTTCTAGCAACTTGATATTCATTAGGATATAGGGCTTGTATTTCATAAATAAATGGATTACTTATATCTAAACCCATTTTTATCCTATCTATAGCAAATCCAATATGATCTGCCAAAGCAACGTGTATATTAGAATTTAACATACCAAATTCCATTTCAGCTATAGCAATTATTTCTTCACTTACTCCTATTACTTTTCTGTTTACTTCTTTAACCAATTGATCATATTTATTTTTTGTTTTTTCATCAAAGGAAAGAAAAGATTTTTCAATGTCCTTTTCACCCAATTTTACTATATTTCCATCTTTTTTCCCAAATCCAATCCCTTTACCTACTAAAACTACTTCTTCTTTACTCTTATTATCTATAGCAAGGATAACATTGTTATTTAAAGTTTTGGTGATTAAATATTCTTTTTCCCCATGCACCCATTAAACCCCCTTGCAATAAGGATACCATATAGTATTAAAGGCACAAACCTATACATGCTATTATTAGCACATCCATAGGTTCATGCCTGACACTCAGTTACACACCTAATATTATATGTTTATGAGATAATATTATCAAAAATAACACTAGAAGTCAAGAATCAGCTACAAACTTGTTCTCCTTCTACTATCTTAATAGACGAGCTAGCGCCAATCCTAGAGGCTCCAGCTTCTACCATAGCTTTTGCAGTTTCATAATCTCTAATACCGCCAGAGGCTTTTATTTTAAGGCTGTCCCCTACAGTATCTTTCATTAGTTTCACATCTTCTATTGTAGCTCCTCCTGTGCTAAAGCCTGTTGAAGTCTTTACAAAATCCGCACCAGCTTCTTTAGCCAATTTACATGCCTTAATCTTTTCTTCATCAGTAAGTAAGCATGTTTCTATTATCACCTTAACGATTGCCTTGCCTTTAGCAGATTCTACCACAGCTCTAATATCATCTCTTACTATATCATATTCTCCACTTTTTAATGCTCCAATGTTTATTACCATGTCCACTTCATCAGCACCATTTTTAATGGCATCTTTAGTTTCCAAAGCCTTCACTTCTTTGGTATTTGCTCCTAAGGGGAACCCTATAACCGTAGCTACCTTTACCTTGGTCCCGTCTAAATATTTTTTAGCTCTACTTACATAATAGGGATTTACACATACAGCTGCAAATTCATACTCTTTAGCTTCTTTACATAATTTATCTATCATTTCCCCTGTAGCATTGGGTTTTAATAGGGTGTGATCTATCATGGAAGCTATTTTCATATTATACCACTCCTCTTATTTAATTAATTCTACTAAATCACCATTTTTAGCTCCTGCAGCATTTCCTTCTTCTATATCCACATGCATTTCTAATGCATGGGTGTCTCCCACCCTTACTAGAACATTTTCAAATATTACTGCTCTTATACCTTCTGTTTTTACCTTAACTATATCTCCGTCTTTAACCCCATATCTTTCTCCATCAGATGTATGCATATGTATATGTCTAGCTGCTACTATAACTCCTTCTTTTAATTCTATTTCACCATTAGGACCTACTATTTTAGCTCCTGGACTTCCTTCTACATCTCCTGAATTTCTAACTACTGGTTTAACCCCTAATTTAAAAGCATCAGAGATGGATATTTCAACTTGTGTCCTACTTCTTATTGGACCTAATACTCTAACTCCTTTTAGGGCCCCTTTAGGTCCTATAATATCCACCCTTTCTTCACTAGCATATTGACCTGGCTGGGATAAATCCTTAGTTTTAGTTAATTGGTATCCATGACCAAATAAAATGTTTAAATCCTCTTGACTTAAATGTATATGTCTATTGGACAATGCAATTGGTAACTTATTACTCATCTGTTTTCCTCCCTTTTCGATAAAATTTGACCTCCTTAATCAATTATAGTAGTTACAATATAAAAAATCAAACATCATTAAGTAAATTAGATAATGTAGTGTAAAAATCAGGATAAGATATATTTATACATTCATATCCTTGGATATAGGACTTTCCATTTGTAGCTAAAGCTGCAATAGATAATGCCATAGCAATTCTGTGGTCATTATGAGAAATAAGAACAGCTGGTTTTAGTTCTTTGACCCCATCTATCACCATTCCATCAGGTAAAGCCTCTATACAAGCCCCCATCTTATTTAATTCCTCAGTCATAGCCTCAATTCTATTACTTTCCTTGTATTTCAAATCTTCAGCTCCTTTTATCATAGTCCTCCCTTGGGCTAAAGCTGCTGCTACAACTATAATGGGTATCTCATCTATTAATCTACCTATTTGATCTCCATTTATATTTATACCCTTTAATTGAGAATATTTTACCTCTATATCCCCAACAGGTTCATTGTTTACTAATTTTCTGTTAAACACCCTAATATTAGCTCCCATCTCTTTTAATACAGAAAGTATTCCTGTCCTTGTAGGGTTTATACCCACATTTTCTACAACTATATGGGATCCCTTTATTAGCAAAGCTAATACGATAAAATAAGCAGCTGAAGAAATATCCCCAGGAACAAAAATCCTATTCCCATGTAATTCATACTTTCCATTCATTACTATTAAATTACCCTTGTGATTAATATTGGAGCCAAATAGTTTAAGCATCTTTTCCGTATGATCTCTAGTAGATTTATTCTCCAGTATTTTGGTAGTCCCTTCTGAATATAAAGTTGCTAAAAGTATAGAAGATTTTACTTGAGCACTAGCTATAGGCATTTCATAGTATATACCCTTTAGCCCATCAGTAGGTTCAATATCCAGTGGAGGATATGTGTTTTTTATACCCTTAATATGAGCTCCCATATTGGTTAAAGGATGTATAATCCTATCCATTGGCCTTTTTGTCAATGAAGCATCTCCAATTAGAGTAGAAGAAAAATTTTGTCCTACTAGTATACCAGATAGTAATCTCATAGTTGTACCAGAATTGCCACAATATATTGGAGTATTAGGCTTTTTAAGTCCTCTCATACCTACTCCTTTTATTAAAGCTTTTCCCTCTTCTATTTGGATATTTACCCCCATAGCCTTAAAGGCATCTATGGTCCTAAATGTATCTTCAGATATCAATATATTCTCCACTGTAGTTAATCCTTTAGCTATAGAACCTAATATAATAGCCCTATGGGAAATGGATTTGTCTCCAGGTACCTTAACCCTACCAACTAAATTATGCTTAACTCCATCTATCTTCAAAACCAATCCCCCTTCAAAGTCTTAATTATCAAATCCTCTTCCACATGATAAAATACATCAACTTTTCCCCTATCTACTGGAAGTACAAATACTATACTATCTCCTATATTCTTCTTATCATTTTTCATAATATGGATCAAATCCTCTATCTCTTTTTGCTTAAATGAAATAGGGTATAGTATAGAGCTTAAAATATTATAAACCTCTTTAAAATAATTCCTATCAATTAAATCCAATTCCCAAGCCATATAAAATTCATACATCATTCCTAGAATAACCCCTTCTCCATGGTTATACTTGCTAAAATTATAATAAGCTTCAATACTATGGCCAATGGTATGTCCAAGATTTAATATATTTCTCAATCCTCTATCATATCTATCCTTAGTAACTATATCCTGTTTAATAGCTATAGATCTATCAACTATGGACATTAATATGTCCAAATCCTTATTATAAATATATTTTAAATTATCCTTCGTAAATTGAAATAAGCTATAATCAGCTATTAATCCATACTTTAAAACCTCCCCTAGGCCACAAACAACCTCCCTATATGGTAAAGTTTTTAAAAAAGATACATCAATGAATATAGCCTCTGGAAAATAAAAAGAACCTATTATGTTTTTTAGCCCTTTATAATCAAAACCTGTTTTCCCTCCAATACTACTATCCACTTGAGACAAAAGAGTAGTGGGTATTTGTATGTAATTTAATCCCCTCTTATAAGTGGAAGCAACAAAACCAGCCATATCTCCTACTACTCCCCCTCCAAAACTTACTATAAGGCTTTGTCTGTCTATATTTTTTTCAATCAAATCGTCATAAATAGATAATATATTATCTATGGATTTGTGCTCCTCTCCTGATGGGAGGACATAAACATACATATCAATATCACCAATAAAAGATTTCAAATACTCTATATATAATTGATTCACCACTTTGTCAGTAATTACATACAGTTTACTAATGGATCTTTTTATTAAATACTCCTTTAATTTAGAAAGATTATATTTGTTCATATAAATATCCATGAAATCACCTGTTTATTAAGCTATTTATATAATAATCGTAGTTGTTTCTTACTTCCTCCATACTATCCCCGCCAAATTTTATCATCATCTCATTTGCAAGTACATAGGCTAACATAGCTTCTGCTACAATACTAGCAGATGGTACAGCACATGTATCGGATCTTTCAAACTGAGCTAAAACTTTTTCTTTTGAATCCATATCTATGGTTTGTAGAGGCTTTTTTAGTGTAGGTATTGGTTTCATAACCAGTCTAAACACTATATCCTCTCCATTGGATATACCCCCTTCAATACCCCCTGCATTATTACTCATCCTATAATAATCTCCATCATAAGCAATTGGATCATGGAATCCAGATCCTAATCTACTAGCACTATTAAAACCTAGACCAAATTCTATCCCTTTTATTCCAGGTATACTCATCATACTTTGGGCAATTTTCCCATCTAGTTTTCTATCCCAGTGGGTATGACTACCTAATCCTATGGGAATACTTGTCCCTATTATCTCTATTACTCCACCTAGGGTATCACCATGAACTTTTGCATTTTTGATAATCTCTACCATCTTGCTCTCTGAATCCTCGTCTATTACTCTAATTAATGATTTATCTCCTTTCATCAGTTCTTCTATCTTTAGATTATTATAATAATTTTTACTAGATTTAATTTCCCCAATCTGAATTACATGACTATAGATATATATGTCAAATTCAGCTAAAAATAATTTACATATACTACCAATGGCTACCCTCATGGCAGTTTCCCTAGCACTAGCTCTTTCTAGGATATTTCTAGCCCCTATTTGATTGTATTTCAATGTACCTGCTAAATCTGCATGACCAGGTCTTGGTCTTTTAACCTCAGTTAGGGGTATATTTTTCCCTCTATTTTCTATCATCATGGAAATAGGATTTCCAGTTGTATAACCCTGGTTTATTCCTGATAAAACCACTACCTTGTCCTTTTCTATGTCCATTCTACTACTTCTGCCATAACCTTTTTGTCTTCTAGATAGTTCCTTATCTATATAATCCTTATCAAAATATAGATTTGCAGGAACACCTTCTATCACACCTATTAACACATCTCCGTGGGATTCTCCACCAGTTAAAAACCTAATCATATTATCACCTCACAAAAAACTTCTACTTAAAAGTAGAAGTTCAATACATATATATTATAACCTATTTTCTCTAGTTCTTTTCATATATTTAGCTAAGTTATATATCCCAATAAAAGTTCCCAATGTAAAAGATATAAAAGCCATAACCCTATAATATAAAGAATATGTTACATAAGAAGAGGTGATATATAATACTAAACTTAGTAAAAGAAATTTATATATTTTATCTCTTCTATTAATACTAAAACCCTCTTTTAGATCTTTTTTTCTAGTTTCATGTTCTGATATTATTAAATCTTCTACATCCTCTTTAGTTGGAAATTCACCAATCTCTTTAAGTACATGTTTAATATATTCAAAATCCATCATCATATAATCTATATGCTCTTTTATATCTTGATCAAAATTAGAATTGGTAACGATTATCCCTTCATGTATATTTCTATTCTTCATCTCTCCAATAAAACCTTCTATATCTTTTAGATGTATTTTATCATCCCAAGATCCTTTTATACATTTAACTCCATATACTTCATCATTTATTTTACCTATGAAGTCTATATTACTATCTCCATGAAAAAAACTAGTTTCATAATATTTTTCCAACATGCCTTTAATAAATAGGGAAAAATCTTCATAATTCCATTTTTCTATTCTCTTACGAATTTGCTCATCTTTTATTTTTTCATCAATTTTAAAAATGTTCTTTTCTCTTACCCTACCTTTAATATATATTAATAAAAACAAATAAATAAATAATAACACAAATGTCAAAATTAAAGTTACACTAATATTTTGAGTAGAGTTAAATATAGTAATATAAAAAAACAAACCTATAATTAAACTTATAAAAAACCAATCTATAAAAGCTGCCCCTAAACTTTTCCCATCCTTTATCTGACAAGTGTAATATCCATTTAGTATAAGCCTTCTCTTAATCCTGTTGAAATAATCTTTTAATATAGCTAATAAATCCATAAAAATCCTTCCCTTTCTTCATCACTATATAACTTGTTAATTGTATTATTGCCAATGTAGATATAAAAAATAACAATATCCTGTTAAATATACTGATAAAAAATTCCTCTGGAAGCATTTGAATCAACAGATCCTCCTTTGGATCCAATAGCCATAAATCATTATCAAAGAATATTGTATGAAAATAAGTAAAATATTTGTTAAAATCCATAGTTATCAATAAAAATAAGATTAGGATAATAGTCCACCATATAAAATTACCATAAAAAATCCCCTTAGCTATTCTATCACCTTCATCTAATATAAAAAGCCCTACTATTCCAATTAAAGACAATATTAAGGATATGTTTTTAATTTTAAATCCCCATTTAAACAATGTCTTCACATCTTCCATATGTTTTATCTCTTTAGAATTGAAATAAGGATTTAAAGCTTCTTCCTGAGAATTGTCTTTTAAATATGAAAATATATTATCAGTTATCATCTCCAGTTCATCTAGTTCCATTCCAGTAATATGTTCAACCTGATTTTTTTCATAAGAGTTTAAATAAAAATTTTTATTAAAAGCATTAAATTCAACGCCTTTAAAGAAAATATACAGAGGTAAAAAAATAATCACAATACATAAAAATACCTTTCTCACATTATCACTTCTTTCTTTTTATGTATAAATTCCCTAAACTTGTCCCATTTAAACATAAAGCTGGAAGGAATATCCTTCAGCTTTTATCCCATTGCCTTCTCTAATCTGTCTAAATACTTTATAGGAAACATCCTTAATAGTTCCTTGTATTGTTCCACAGTTAATCCTCTTACAGTAGTATATATTTTAATTTTCCCATCTACATCAGCTGCTTCAAACTTTTCCTTTATCTGTTCAAAATTTTGATTATTCTCCATTAATTCACCCCTTCATATATTATTAATTTTAGTATATTTTTATTATGTTTATAAAATATACTTTTATACAGATAAAATAAAAAGCCCTCTAATCTATCAAATTAAAGGGCAATTATATATGATAATTCACACTATGTTTTATAATTTATTATTTATAGTAACTCGTATAATACTGTATGTTTAGCCATATAAATCTATTATATCTCTAAATCATCAGGAATTTCCCAAGAATGATAAATTTCTTGAACATCATCGTTGTCTTCCAAAGTTTCTATTAATTTTACCATATTATTAATATCTTCATCATTAGTCAATACTGTTGTATTTTGAGGTAAAAAGGCCAGCTCTGCCATAGTAAACTCGTAGCCCTCTTGACTCAATGCATCTCTAATGTCATTGAAATCTTCAGGGTTAGTGATTATTTCATATCCAAATTCATCGCTTTCAAAATCCAAAGCTCCTAGATCAATAGCTTTAAGCATTAATTCCTCTTCATCAATGCTTTTATTCTTCTCAATAGCTAATACTCCTTTTCTATCAAACATAAATGAAACACAACCCGTTTGACCTAAATTTCCACCAAATTTATCAAAAGCATGTCTTACATCAGAAGCTGTCCTATTTCTATTATCAGTCAAACAAGATACATATACTGCTACTCCACCTGGACCATACCCTTCATAGGTAATCTCTTCATAGATGGCAGAACCAAGTTCTCCTGCACCTTTTTTAATAGCCCTTTCTATATTGTCATTAGGCATATTTGCAGCCTTTGCTTTTTCAATTGCAGCCTTAAGTTGAGGATTATACTCAGGGTCTTTTCCTCCTTCTTTTGCTGCTACCATTATATATCGAGCTAATTTTGTAAATTCCTTAGCCCTTCTAGCGTCTTCTTTTCCCTTTTTATTCTTTATATTATTCCATTTAGAATGACCTGCCACAAATTTCAACCTCCTAAAAAATTATTCTTATATATTTTATCACAATGTATATACTATACAATGAAATTATTCATTTTGGGGAACAAAAATTGGTGGAAAACTTCTTTTATGTTCGCTTATCCTATGCATCCTTTCAATTTTTTCCACTAAATCCTTAGGCCCTTTTTTATATAATATATAATCATCTAAAACATCATATCCAAATCCCATCTCATCTTCATCTGTTTGATCCTCCCATAAACCTGCTGTTGGAGCCTTCTCTATTATCACCTTAGGAATTCCTAAATATCTAGCCATTTCCCAAACATCCCTCTTTGAAAAATAAGCAATAGGAAGTAAATCTACTCCACTATCTCCATGTTTAGTAAAATAACCTACAGTAAATTCCGATTTGTTACTAGAACCTAATACTAAATAATTGTATGACCCAGCATAATAATATAGTGTAGTCATTCTTAACCTTGGCTTTATATTAGCTTTAGCAAGATTATTAGGTTTCTCTATATGGGCTGCTTTAATAAGTTCATCATAAGTAGATCCTAAATCTACCTTTTCCGTTTTTAAATCTATACTATCCGCTACCAATAGAGCATGTTCTTCGTCTATAGGGTTACTATGACATGGCATAATTATCCCTAATGAACTCTCTGGAAAAGCTTTTTTGGCTAATCCTGCCACTACAGCTGAATCCACGCCACCACTTAACCCAAATACCAGCCCTTTACCATTAGCATTTTCCACCTTTATCCTTAACCATTCAACTATTTCATCTATAACTTTTTCTATATTATCCATATTTACTACCTCCATAATAATATAATTAGGTATATCTTATGCCCTTTTGGTAAAATTAATAATCAGTGACTATAAGCTTTTATGTAATTATTATACCATAAAGGAGGCACATATGGATACAAAGGTTCTTAAATTAGTTGGTATTGGTTTTGTGACAGGAATAATAAATGGATTGTTTGGTTCTGGTGGTGGAACCCTTATAGTACCAGCATTGGTATTCATATTAGGCATAGAAGATTATAAAGCTCATGCCACTGCTATTTCCATTATATTACCATTATCTATCATTAGCACTTTTATATACTTAAAAAAAGATATAATTCAATACCAAATAGCTACAATGATAGCTATAGGTGGGGTATTAGGAAGTCTTATAGGTGCCAAGTTTTTAAATAAAATACCCACTTCAGTCCTTAGAAAAATATTTGGTACTATAATTATCATTACTGCATTGAGGATGATATTTAAATGAAATTATTTATATTTGGGTTCTTATCGGGAATAATTAGTGGCATGGGAATAGGTGGTGGAACCATACTTATTCCTTCCTTAATTTTTTTTACTCCATTAACCCAACAACAAGCTCAAGGAATAAATCTTATAGTATTTATACCCGTAGCCTTTGCGGCTTTAATTGTTCATTTCAAAGAAAAAAATATAGAATTTAAATTTGTTAAATGGATAATATTAGGAGGTGTATTTGGAGCTTTAATTGGCTCCTTCATAGCAGTTAACATGGATTCTTCTAACCTAAAAAAATACTTTGGTATATTTTTACTATTCATAGGAATATATGAATTAATAAAAAAAGAATAGACCTTGATGGTCTATTAAATCATGGATTTCTTTCCTTTTTTATTAATGTTGCTAAAACACAATCATCATATAATATCTTAAACTCCAAAGCTTTAGCTTTTTTAATTACTTCATCATTATAAGTGCCTGGTTGAAACCAGATATATTCTATACCTAACTCTTTGGCTTCATCTAAAGTAGTTAAGCTAATCTTTGGAGGGACCACCATGTCTATAACATCCACTTTCTTAGGCAGTTCTTTTAATGAACTATATATCCTATGGCCTTGGATTTCATCATAATTAGGATTTACTCCATAGGTTTCATAATTGTGTTCTAATAGTTTCTTCCATATCTTATATCCATACTTCTTTTCATTAGCTGTAACCCCTACTACAGCCCAAGTTTTTTTGTCTAACATTTCTTGTTTTATCATAGAATCACCTCAATACTATTATACCCCCGTCACGTATATTATCCCAATTATTTTAATCTTTTCCCATTCTTCATGGATATATATTCTTCTCCTATTTGTTCAATAAATACATTATCACTTGTCAAATCTATAATGGTTTTTTTAAAAAAATCCATCTCTGAGTATTTAACATATACAAAAATATTCACTCCATCATCATATACTATATCATCTATCAAGTAACCTTTTGTCATCAAATGATTCTCTATTATACCATATAAAGTATAATCTATTCGTATCTTTAATTTATAATGTAATATTTTTTCTATTATTATCCCTGACTCTAATCCAATCTTGGCCCCTTTAGTATATGCTCTAATAAGACCTCCAGTACCTAGCTTTATACCACCAAAATATCTAGTAACTACTACCACAACATTGCGAAGATCTTCCTTCTTAATTACCTCTAAAGCAGGAATACCAGCAGTCCCTGATGGTTCTCCATCATCACTATATCTTTGAATATTACTATCTTCTCCATAAACATAAGCATATACATTATGAGTTGCATCTCTATGTTTAGACTTTATTTTTTCTATAAAATCTAATGCTTCTTGTTCTGATTCAATAGGTTTTGCATATCCAATAAATCTAGATTTTTTTATAACTATCTCATCTTCCCCGTATTTATATATGGTTCTATAAACATTATCCATATCTATCTCCTTTCAAAAATAATACTACAATAAATTATAACATAAAAAAGAAAGGATAATATCCTCTAGGACACACCCTTTCCTTTAAACTATCTATTATTATAGATTACATTAAGCATATATTTCGTCTATTTCTTCATTCTTTATATCTAAATACCTTTTATAAGATAAACTTACTAGAGATTTATCTTGACTATGAGTAATCATATCTATGGCCTTATCTACAGAATAGAAACCTCCATCTTTAAATCCTTCTTCTTTGTTAATTTTATAATTGGAACTAGAAGCTTCCATAATATACCAAATAATTTTATTATATACTTCCTGTTTTCTTGACAAAGAAAAAAATTCGTAACTAGTTTCTCCTCCAGTAGAAACAATATTGGCACTAACGCCTGTTTCATACTTAACACGTCTTATAGCCGTCTCCGTTGGGAGTGAACCGTTACGAATTTTCCCCTTGGGTAATACCCAATGATCTTTATCATTTTTTAATATAAACACTCTGTCCCCGTCAAAAACCACACCACCTGCACAATTTCTAACAATCATTGGAACCAGCCTCCTTTATATTCTTATTATTATCATACCCAATGTAGCCTAATTATTCAATCAATTTTTAAAAATAAAAATGTTAACATAAAATATAGTCAGAGTATCTTTCAAAATCCACTTGATTTATACTAAGATTTAACCTAGTACCTTCTATTAAATATTCTATATAATCTACTTCATAATTATCTAAAAAATAATTGACTAAATTCTGCCTATCGTAAGGAATCATCAAATCAACTTTTTGATATTTTTGAGGTAGATTTTCTTCAATCATCTCTAACAAATCCCCTAAATTTGTACCTCTTTTACTAGATATGAATATTTTTTTATCCACATATCTACTATCATATACCAAATCTTCAATATTTGTTTCATCTATCTTATTAAATACAGTAATTATAGGCTTATCTAATACATCTAATTCTTTTAATATATTGTAAGTAGTTTTAATTTGTATATCTAAGTCGGAATTAGATGCATCTACAATATGAAGAATTAAATCTGCATATTTTACTTCTTCTAAAGTTCCTTTAAAGGCTTCTATTAAATGAGTAGGTAATTTACTTACAAACCCTACGGTATCTGTTATTAAAAATGGCTGCCCATTAGGTAATCTTCCTCGTCTTAATGATGTATCTAAAGTAGCAAATAGCATATCGTATACAAATACCTTTTTATTTTTCTTTTCTTTGCCGTTTATCTCTATCAATCTATTTAGCAAGGTAGATTTACCAGCATTAGTATAACCTACTAAAGCAACTATGGGTAGATTAGACTTCTCTCTTCTATTTCTTTTTATATTTCTCGCCTTTTCTGCTTCTTCTAAAGCCTTCTCAATATTGTTTATCTCTCTTAATATATGACGTCTATCAGTTTCTAATTTCTGTTCTCCAGGTCCTCTTGTACCAATGCCTCCACCTTCCCTTGATAAATAGTCCCTAAAACCCACTAGTCTAGGAAGCCTATATTTTAGCTGAGCAAGTTTTACCTGTAGTTTCCCCTCTTTGGAACTAGCCCTACTAGCGAATATATCCAATATTAAATTGGTCCTATCAATTATCTTTCTATGGATAATATCTTCTAAATTTCTAATCTGAGCACCAGAAAGTTCATCATTAAATACTACCAAGTCTATATCCAATTCCTCACAATAGTTTTTAATCTCTTGGGCTTTCCCCTGTCCAATGTAGTATGCAGGTTCTATTGCATCTCTCTTCTGTACTACCCTTAATACAGCAATTCCACCAGCAGCATTAACTAGCTCTTCCAACTCATCCATAGAATTATTTATATCTATCTTATCCGTCATCAAATCTACACCTACTATTAAAGCCCTTTCCCTATTGGTTGTGTTTCCTATCAATATATCACCCTTTCACAATTACAATAAAGTTTATCCTATAGTATATTATATCATCATATTTAGATTTTATCTAATTATGTTCAATAAATTCTCCTTAGGTACATTTACATATTCTTCTGGTACATCTCCTACAATAATAGTTTCAGCAATGGGGATATTTGTAGTGATTCTTAAATTTTCTGATACCAAAGGTACTATCATCTTAATATCTGTTACTACTATAATATAGATTCTATGTCTCGTTTGATTTATCCCAGAAGATTCAAATTCCGTAGCAAAATCTACTGCTACTGAACCTTGAGGTATAATTCGAATATTTATACTTGGCAAAGTAATTATTTGAGTATCAAAAGCATTGCTAAGAGGCACCTTTATATTGGATTTTGACATCTCAGTTAGTTGTTCTTGAACCTCTATAGCAACTTCTGAAGCAATACTATTCATAAGAATAGTATTGGCCTGCATGAGAGTTACTTTCCCTTCATTATCGTATTTGACAAATATTAAATCGTTATAATTTATATCCCTCTTTATCTTATTTTTTATAGTGTCATTAATAGCTTGAGTAGTAATTGCCCTTGCCCTAATTTCTGATATGGCTACTACAGTAGGCTTTATATTTTTATCAGTATACCTAAATAGGTATATGATTAATATTAATAGGGCAATAATCCATATTATAGAACGCTTTTTTCTGATTAGATGAATATAACGTTTCACTTTATCCCCTCCTAATATATATCTATGTAGTTTTATATATATTAGATTAGATTTAATTTTGGGATAATAATACTTTAAAAAAATGAAATTGTTAACATTGTCATATTTGTATGGTATAATTAATTTGTTTACTACCTTTTCTTAATTAAGGAGGTATTAGTATGTCAGAAGATAACAAGAATAAGCAAGATAAAAAGAAGCATAAAAAAAATAAGAAAAGTGGATTAAAAATATTTTTATTGGTATTAGTCATTGTAATAATAATAGGAATAGGAGCTACTGCTGGTATTGTTATAGCCATCGCTAAGGAAGCTCCTGAAATAGATCCAACAAATATTAGTGCTTTATTAAATCAAACTTCATTTATTCTTGATCAAAATGGTAATGTTATAGAAAAAATTCAAACCAAAGAATACAGAACAATAGTAAGTATTGATCAAATGCCTAAACATTTGAAAGATGCTTTTATATCCATAGAGGATGAGCGTTTCTACGATCACATAGGTGTAGATCCAAAAGGAATCATTAAATCCACTATTGATAATATCAAAGCAGGACATATTGTTAGAGGTGCCAGCACTATCACCCAACAATTAGCTAAAAATCTATATCTAACCAGTGAAAAAAAACTTGATCGAAAGATAAAAGAAGCCTATCTAGCTTTACAGATTGAAAAGGTATTAACCAAAGATCAAATTTTAGAAGCCTATTTAAATAGGATCTTTCTAGGTCAAGGAGCTTATGGAGTTCAAGAAGCAGCTCAGACATATTTTTCAAAAGATGTAGAGGATTTGACTATTGCAGAATCGGCAGTATTAGCTGGTATAATTAAAAGTCCATCAAAATATGCCTTATTTAAAACATTGCCTCCTGAAAAATTTGATAGCGAAAAACATGTAGAAGTTGGTCAAATAGACACCTTAGGCGAAAAATATATTGCTGTATATAATGAAGAAGCTATAAATCGTCAAAAAGTCGTATTAGCTAAAATGTTGGAATTAGGAAAGATTACAGAAGAAGAATACAATGAAGCATTAAATGAAGATATCCGTGCTAAGATCAAACCTGGAGAAAAGAAAATTAAAGGGATATCCTCTTACTTTAACGATTATATCAAAGTTCAAGTAATTGAAGCATTAATGGAGGAATTAGGCTATTCTAAAGAAGAAGCTGAAGAGGAACTGTATACAGGTGGTCTCAAAATATACTCAACTATGGATGTAGATCTCCAAAGACAACTTGAAGATATATATAAAAACTTCACCGAAGTACTTTTAGGAAATCCAGATAATATAAAAGGACCAGCTTTTATTTCATGGCGATTAAATAGTGCACAAAATATAGTTGATGAAAGAAACAATATTATATTTTATAAACAAGAACATCTTTTAGATGAAAACTATAATCTAATAATTGAAAAAAATACTTTTGAATTAACTGATAACCAATTAATTTTAAAAAATAAAAAACTGACCCCTTATAAAAGCAATATAGAAATTGCTGACTATTACCGTATTGACAATAGAAAAAACTTGGTAACCCATAGATTAGGTACTTTAGCTTTACCAGAAGAAGAATTTTCTATTACTGAAGATAAAGCTATCATAATTTCAAATAATTTTCTTAAAAATAATCCAGATTTCTATTCTATTTCCGATGATGGTAACCTATTAATAAATGAAAAATATTTCTACCGCCATAAGGAAGGAATAGTACAACCTCAGTCAGCAACTGTAATAATGGATTATAAAACAGGAGAAATAAAAGCTTTAGTTGGAGGTAGAGATGTAGAAGGATATCAAATTCTCAATAGAGCTACATCTTCACCTAGACAACCAGGTTCTACTATAAAACCTTTATCTGCTTATTTACCAGCTTTGGACAATGGATTTACAGCAGCAAGTCCCATTGATGATATACCATATTATAATAATGAAGGTGAGCTATGGCCTAATAACTGGTATACTGGATATAGGGGAATTCATACCTTAAGGAAATCAGTAGAACAATCAGTGAATGTAAACTCAGTAAAGGTAGTAGAAGCCATAGGAATAAAAAACTCTATGGAATATTTAAGTAGAATGGGAATTATCAATAAAAATGATCCTACAAAGGACAATTTTATAACAGCAGCAGAAAACAATATAAATAACGATGAAAACCTATCTGCATTAGGATTGGGCGGTATGTCCAAAGGCCTTACACCTTTAGAGATGACTGCAGCCTATGGCTCTATAGCCAATGCTGGAACCTATATTAAACCTATAGCTTTTACCAAGGTATTGGACAATAACGATAATTTGTTAATAGATAATACTCCAAAGAAAAATGCAGTAGTATCACCTGAAATAGCTTATATAATGTCAGATATATTGAGAACAACAGTAACTAATGGTATTGCTGGAAGAGCACAAATCCCCAATATGCCTACAGCAGGTAAAACAGGTACTACTCAGGATAAAGCAGATGCTTGGTTTGTAGGATTTACCCCTTACTATGTAACTGGTGTTTGGATAGGTAACGATTCTCCCCAGATAAAATTAAACCAAGGTAGCTCTATAGCAGCCCAATTCTGGAAAATCATTATGACTCAGGTACACGAGGGCCTTGAAAGTAAAAGTTTTGAGCAACCTGCTAACATAGTTTCTGTACAAGTTTGTTCTCAGTCGGGAAAATTACCAACAGAGTTGTGTAGCCATGATCCTAGAGGAAGCACTATTATAACGGAAATATTTGCTCAAGGAACTCAGCCAACAGAATTTTGTGAAACTCATGTGGAGTTAAAAATTGATACTACTACAGGAAAAATTGCTAATGAATACTGCCCTGAAGAAAATGTTGTTACTAAAGTATTTATAAAAAGAGATCCACCTTATAACCCAAGTGAACATAATGGGATAATGCCCGTTGATTATCAGTACACTGCGCCAACAGAAGTATGCGACGTTCACAATCAGGAAAATGCTATTGATGAGTTTCTAGAAGATGAAGAAGAGGATGAAGAAGATAAAGAACCAATAGATAAAGATGAAGAACCAATAGACAAAGATGAAGAACCAATAGATGAACAAGATGATATAGATGACGAAAATTACAATAACAATGGGGATAATAGCTAAGGGATATATCATATATCCCTTAGCTTTTTGTTTTAGGATCAGATACAATAGCCGCAATATATCCAAATAATATAGCAGCTGCAATTCCTCCTGCAGTTGCTTCTAACCCTCCTACAAAAGCCCCTATTATTCCTTTGGCTTTTACACCATCAATAGCACCTTTACTAAGAGCATAACCAAAACCCGATATAGGAACAATTGCTCCTGCTTCTGCAAATTCAATTAGTGGTTTATATAGACCTACAGCACCTAATACTACTCCTGATGTCAAAAAAATGACTAAAATATGTGCAGGAGTAAGTTTAGTAGTATCCAATAATATTTGACCAATAACACATATCAATCCCCCTACTATAAAAACTTTTAAATATTCCACAATATCCCCTCCCTAATCAATTAAATTATCTATAGTTACTGCATGAGCAATACATGGTATTGATTCTCCTTGCAAGGTAATAATAGGAGAATGTAGTGCTCCAGTTGCCACTAACAACACTTTATTTAAATTCTTTTTCAACATCTCCTTATATATATATCCATTGAAAACTACAGCAGCACAACCACATCCACTACCACCAGCATGGGTATCTTGTTCTACTCCATCAAAAATCTTTATTCCACAATCTGAATAAACTTTAGAAAGATCATAACCTTCTTTTTTCATCAAATCTAGTAATATTCTTTTACCTACTAATCCCAAGTCTCCAGTAATTATTAAATCATAATCATCTGGACTGTAACCAGTATCTTTAAAATGTTGTGAGATAGTATCTATAGCTGCTGGAGCCATAGCACCACCCATGTTGTTTGCATCTTTTATACCAAAATCTACTACTTTCCCCGTAGTTATATAGGTTATATAAGGACCATTGCCTGAAGAAGCCAACACAGTAGCCCCTGCTCCAGTCACAGTCCATTGTGCTGAAAAGGGTCTCTGGCTACCATACTCTAGGGGAAATCTAAATTGACGCTCTGCTGAGCTAAAATGGCTAGAAGTAGCACAAACTACTTTATCAGCAAAACCCCCATCTATAATCATTGCCCCTAAACTTAATGATTCTGTCATAGTTGAACATGCCCCATATAACCCAAAATATGGTATATTAAGTTGTCTTGCAGTAAATGAAGATGTAATAATCTGATTTAATAAATCCCCTGAAAATAGATACTCTATATCCTTTGAAGAAAGATTAGCATTAAAAATAGCCTGCTTTATAGCTTCTTCTTGTATCTTTACTTCGGATTTTTCAAAGGATTCCTGTCCCCACATATCATCTTCCAAAATAATATCAAAGTAATCTTTTAATGGCCCTTCACCTTCCTTAGGCCCAACTACTGTAGCTGTCCCCAATATAGAGGGAGGATTTGATAACTTAACAGTCTGTAAGCCAATCCTTTTTTCAGCCACTATATCACCTTCCTTTAGTAAAAATTAAGTATAATATTCCAACAATAACAGAACTACCCACTCCATATACCAATACAGGTCCAGCTATACTAAACATCCTAGCTGCTACTCCAAATATAAAACCTTCCCTCTTGTACTCCATGGCTGGAGATACTATAGAATTTGCAAATCCAGTTATAGGAATGGCAGCTCCTGCCCCTCCTATTTTACCAATCTTGTCATAAATTCCTATCCCAGTTAAAAAAGAACCAACAAAAACCAATATAATAGAAGTAGCTATAGTTACTGAGTTTTCGTCTAGTCCAAATTTAAATAGCATATTCCTAATTATCTGTCCAAATACACATATAGCGCCACCTACTACAAAAGCATATAGTATGTTTTTAAAGTAGGTAGGCTTAGGTATTTTTCTTTCAGCATATTTTTGATATTCTTTGTTATTCATATTATCCAAGTTATTCAACCTCCTAATGTTTTATAAATAATAACCAATACCATAAGGAACCTATTACCTTTCCAAACATTAATGCTCCTATTATATACTTTAATTCATGTTTTATTTTGAACTTTTTAGCAAACACAGGTACTACATTCAAAACTTCCGCCAATGCTGAAGCAAACAAACCTAAAAACATACCCATGATTAAACCAATAAATATCATAGAAAATCTATGCAATGAAAAACTAAAAGTGGAAAAATATATTAAGCTAAATAGTATCCCAGCAAAAATTAATACATATTCATATAATTTTATATAGTCATTGGTTTCTGTAACTTGAGCTAATCTAGGTACAAATTGTAATAATGTAATAAATGCAGCTGCAGCACTACCAACAGTAATACCTGCTGAAACTCCAATTAGAATCATAAGTATAGATTTTATCACTTATTTCACCGCCAAATATAATATCATTATCTTCTTTTTTGCTTTAATTCATTGAGTATGTGATCCTCTAAATCCTTATCGTATAGATATAATTCCACCTCCATAGGACCAGGCTCTTGCCTTCTCCTCTTGCTAAAACTAAATATTCTGCTAAAAAAAGCAAACATACCTAATCCTATTCCCAAGGAAAATGGAATAGTCAAAATCTTAGGATTTTCCTTTTTTTGGCCAACAAATATATAATATATCTTCTCTAGGGAAGCTTTCATATTTACGTCTTCGTGGAAATTGATAATAGCCATTGCAGCACCAAAAAATAATATCACTGCTACAAAAGCTATTTTAAAAAAATTGAAAACCAATTTGGGTTTTTCTTGATCTTTGATCTCTAATAAAATATCTGGACCTCCTATTATATTAATATCAATATTTTCTACTTTATCTATAATTTTAGTAGTGATGTCTATGCCTGAAATATAATCATATTCTTCTTTATCCTTTCCATTATGTATACGAATATTTTCTACTTTTTCCTTGATAATTTTATCATCACAATAAACTTCTCCCACATCCTTTACATATACATGGGTATTTAAGTCAACTGAATACTTGGTTTCAAGATTTATATATACCTGTTTGTTATCCATTTTTATCCCCTCTTAATTGAAATATATAGACATATTGAGCTCTTTTAGGAACTTCCCTATTGGTCCCTAGTTCCCTATACCACAAGATGGAGCCTAATATAGCCAAAACTATAATCAGGATTATTATTATGTTTCTATTTGTTTTCATATGATCACCCCAATCTATAATTATTATTCTCTTATAATCTTTTTTAATTCAAAAAAATTAGGCATGAATTAATTCATGCCTTTGCTAACATATTTTTCATATCCTCAATTATCCTCTTTTCTATACGAGATACTTGAACTTGAGATATGCCTAATAGCTCTGCTACCTCAACTTGTGTTTTATCTTTAAAATATCGTAATACTATCACTTGCCTATCCCTTTCTTTTAATTGAGATAGCATCTCTTTTAACAATATGTTATCAATAATATCTTCATCTCCATTTTCTTCTAGATTTATCTTATCAATTACATGTAATGGACTTCCCTCATCATGATGTATTACATCAAATAAATAATCTGGGCGATAAGTTGACTCTAAAGCCATAGCTATTTCTTCTTTGTCTATATTTAATTCATCTGCAATTTCTTGAATAGTGGGCTCTCTACCCAATGTTTTAGCTAAATTTTCTTGCGTATATTTAACTCTATTAGCAGTTTGTTTTAAAGATCTGCTTACCTTTATTATTCCATCGTCCCTTAGAAAGCGTTTAATCTCCCCTGCAATCATAGGCACTGCATATGTTGAAAACTTAACATCAAAAGAAGTATCAAATTTGTCTATAGCCTTAAGAAGTCCTATACTTCCTATTTGAAACAAGTCCTCCATATCATATCCTCTATTTGTAAATCCTCTAAGCACTGATTTAATAAGTCCAATATTGTGCTTAACTAGTTTTTCTTTTGCACTCCTATCCCCTTGTTGAGCTTTTAAAATCAAACAAATTGTCTCTTCATGAGATAATAAATTATTATTATCCCTATTCCCTGTACCCATAATATCTACTCCTTATCAACAAGGGAGTGGAACACCTTAGCCATTTTTACTCTGGTACCATTACCCAATTGACTCTCTACTATCAATTCATCCATAAAGGTTTCCATAACTGTAAAACCCATTCCCGATCTTTCTAAATCTGGCTTAGAGGTGTAGAAAGGTTCCATGGCTTTTTTTATATCATCAATACCCTTTCCCTTATCCTCAACTACTATTTCAATCCTATTGCCTTCAATTGTTGATTCAATTATAACAATACCTTCATTATATTCATAACCATGAATAATCGCATTAGTGACAGCCTCTGAAACAGCAGTCTTAATATCCGATAGTTCCTCTATAGTTGGATCTAATTGGGAAGCAAAAGCTGCCACTACAACACGTGCAAAGGATTCATTTGTGGATTTGCTCAATATCTCCAATCTCATATGATTTTTCTCTACCAAATTTATTCCCCCCTTTTCCCATCTATTGCTTCTTCAATATTAGAATACATATTGATTATCTTTAGTAATCCTGACATCCTTAGTATCCTTTCTACGGAGGGATTAGTATTTACAATGGAAATATCCCCCTGCCTTTCTTTACAGTTTCTATATCTTCCCATTATAAGCCCAATACCTGAACTATCCATAAAATTTAATTTCCTTAAGTCTAAAATCATATTTGACAGATTATTATCATAATATAGACTATCAATCTTCATTCTTGCTTCTTCAGTAGTATGATGATCTAATTCCCCTTCAAAGGCAACTATTAAATAATCTTTCACAATATTCGTAGAAAGTCTCAAATTATCCCCTCCCTAATTGTATTCCATATATATTTCTATCTTAGGTGAGAATAATCCTTCATAGAAAAATAACTACTTTTGTTACAAAAAATAAAAAAGAGTCTAAAAAAGACTCTTTTACATATTCTTACATGCTAATACTACTTGGCTCAATAATATTGAAGTAGTAACACTTCCTACTCCTCCTGGTACAGGAGTAATCTTATTTACCAATGGTAAGACTCTATCATAATCTGCATCTCCACTTAATTTCCCATTTTCATCTAAGCTTACCCCCACATCTATTACAATAGACTCTTCAGTAAAATAGCTTTCATCAAAGAATTTAGCTCTCCCTAAAGCTACCACTACTATATCAGCATTCTTTGTAACTTCATTTAGGTTCTTAGTCCTAGAATGACAAATAGTAACAGTGGCATTTTCATTTAACAACATCATAGCTAAAGGCTTACCTACAACCATGGATCTATTTACAACTACTACATTTTTACCTTCCAATGGTATATCATAGTATTTAAGTATTTCCATAGCAGCTTTAGGGGTACAAGGAGCAAATCCATCCATTTTGCCTTCAAATATATTCTCTAGATTTAAAGGATGCATACAATCCACATCTTTTTCTGGACTTATTACATTTCTAATTATATCCTCATCAATATGATCTGGTAAAGGTCTAAACACCAAAATACCAGATATCTCATCATCTCTATTTAATTCTTCAATTAATTCTACTAATTCCTCTGTTTTAATATCCCTGTCTCTTTCATATACCTTAGACTCAATACCCACATTATTGCAGTTTTTTATAATGCTTTTTTCGTAGGATATATCTCCTGGATTATCCCCTAATCTTACTATACCTAGCCTAGGAGTTTTATTGGCTTGTTTTAATTCTTGGATATCCTTTTTCATCTGTTCTTTAATTCTATCTGCCACAACTTTGCCTTTTAATACATCTGTCATTAATATTCCTCCTCATTTTTTATTTATCAACTACCCCTATCAAAAATAATATAGGGAATTTTAGCTATATAACATGATTGTTGTTTTGTTTAAACTATGCTAACAGCTACTAGTGTAGATACAATTCCAATAAAAGTTCCTAAAATCAATTCAACAATATTATGCCTTCCTAAATTAATTCTAGACCAATATACAACTGGCATCAATAGAAATAGCCATATCATCTGTATTCCGAGTATATTAACCAAAAGGGTTATAGGTCCTGATACACCACAGGCATGTCCACTAGCCTTTATTTTTAGTCCCTTGTTTACAAAAGATAAAAATATACCTGATAGCAAATATGCCATAAATATCTTTTTAACAATTATAGGAGCTCCAAAAACGAAAGTAAGAAGAGTACCTAATACATAACTCACTACAGCAAATATAAAAGCTAACTTCCTTTCGCTATTTCTCCCTCCTTTTCTAAGAGCTGGCACTATTCTATGTACAGGATAGGCTAATATTGGTATTATTGTTAGAAATATAATAGAATATACAAACCATCCTGTGCTAGAAAAGCATCTAGTACGATAAATAAAGGATAATAATATAGTAATAAAAGCTACTACAGGTACTACAGTTACATAACTAATAACCTTTGCAATCCTATACTTCACACTACCACCCCTTACCTTTTAGTAACTATTTGATAATTCTTCTAGCAGTTACATATCTTTGTTTATACCATTTTTCATCTATGGGAGTAATAATCACTTTCTTAGAGCCTGACGACGCATGTATCATATTCCCATCCCCTATATATATGCCTACATGGCCTATATTCCTTCCTCCAGTTCTAAAAAATACCAAGTCCCCTGGTATTAAATCAGATTTTTTAACTTCTACACCATTTTTTACCTGATCTTTAGAACTTCTATTTAACTTGATACCTGCTCCCTTCAAATATGTAGAATAAGTCAATCCAGAACAATCATATCCCCTTTTACCTATATCTCCTGAAACATAAGGTTTGCCTATAGTCTTATGAGCCTGATGTATAACTGAACTTAATTTTGATGTCCTTCTTGATATGCCAGAACGAGATGTGGTATGTCTTCCATTTCTTAAACTAATGTCACCTTTATTTACACTAAACTCATTACCCTCTTCATCAACAATAATAAACTGTCCATTCTTAAAATCCTTAACTAATACTGGTTCTCCTTTAAGCAATACATAATGCCTATCTTTTGCTCCTTTTAAAACCTTATTGTTCTTTGCTATTCCCACTGTAATAATTTTCTCCCTTTCTCCTTCCTCTAAATCAGCTAGTAAAATATACCCTTCAATATTATCTGCTGTAGAAAAAAGTCCATATTCACCAGAGAGCTTTTTTAATTTAACTTTTTCACCAATATCAAGTAGTTTTATAATTTTTCCATCTATTTCGTCAATAATTGGAGTATTTTTTTTCTTTACCTTATAGGAATTTGAATTTTTTTCTTTTATCAATACTACATCCTTTGGAACTTCGTATTTCTTTAAATCCTTTTCCACAAAAAAGTCTCTTTCATTTTCCCTTAAAATAGTCGTCTTTTCTCCTTCTTTAAAATCTACTTGAGATCCATCATCTCCTTTAGCTGCAAAGTTAGATATGAATATTCCCAAATCATTAAAGCTTAGAAAAGCAATAGCTGTGATTATTAATAAGGTTTTAAAAGAGGACTTTCTTTTATTAAACAAGATAAACACTCCTTTTATGTTTTTAGAAGTACTTGTTATTATTATAGTATATTTTTATTTTAGTATCAATTAAAAGTTACAAAATTATTACAAATAAATAGGCTATGCATTATTTGCATAGCCTATTTATTACTCTACAGTAATGGCTTCTGTTGGGCAAGAATCTGCTGCTTCTTTAGCTGAATCAATGACATCTTCGCCTAATTCCTCATCTATAGCTACCGCTAGACCATCATCATCCATACTAAAAACCTCAGGACAAATGCTAGTACATAGTCCACATCCTATACAAGCATCTTTATCAACTACTGCTTTCATATTCAGACCTCCTGTAGTTAGTTTTGTTTAATATAAGTATACCCAGCATATGATTTTTAAAATATTTTTATTTATACTTGATTATTTTATTCATTGTTTACTTCAGGCTCCACATGAACCATACAATGTTTTACATCTTCAATATTTTTTTCAATTAAATCATGCACTTTTTCTGCAATATCATGACCTTCTGTTACTGTAATGTCCCCTTTGACTAATATATCTATATCTACATATATCTTATTTCCAAATATCCTGGTTTTTAAATCTTTTATCCCTTTTACATCTTCAATTGAATAAGTTAGTTCTTCTATTTTCGAAATAGTTTCATTATCTGCAGCCTCATCTACCAGTCCCCTAACAGATTTAACATACAGATCTATACCAACTTTAATAATAAAAACACTTACTATTATAGCAGCAATAGGATCTAATATCTTTAAACCCAGCCGTGCTCCTAAAATGCCTACAAAAGTACCTACCGAAGACAAAGCATCAGATCTATGATGCCAAGCATCTGCCTCCATAGACAAACTTTTTATCTTTCTGCCCACCTTTATGGTATACCTATACATTACTTCCTTAGTTACAATAGATATTATTGCTGCTATTAAGGCAATACGGCCAGGGACTTGAATATTACCGCTTCTCAATACTTTTATACCTTCATAACCTATATATAATCCTGTAATTCCCAATAATATACTTAATAACTTTGCAAACACAGGTTCATACTTTTCATGACCATAGGGATGCTTTTCATCAGCTTCCTTTGAAGATATCTTTAGTCCCATTAAAACAACAAAGGTTGTCAGTACATCAGATAATGTGTGAACACCATCTGCTAACATAGCACTACTTTTACCTATTATTCCAGCAGCAATTTTTATTGCAGACAATATTACATTAGCTAATATAGTAATCCAAGATGCTTTTACCCCTAATCTATACTCTTCCATTATTTCCCCTCCATAAATATATTATATGCCAAAATTAATTTGTTATTTTTATATTAATTGATAATAAATATGACCTCTATTATATACCCATTTAATCAAAATATCCACTGTTTTCTCTAAATAGAAATCATTATCAATTGATAATAACTATATATAAAAAACCAAGGTTTCCCTTGGCCAATTAATATTAAAATCATTCAATAATAGTACCACATAATCCACAAAGAGCATCTTTAGCTTTATCTATTGATGTTATAATGGCTTTTCGTCCTGGTTTTGATTCCACAAATTTAGTAGCTGCCAACACCTTAGGTAACATACTTCCAGGTGCAAAATGTCCTCCTTTTATATATTGTTTCATATCTGAAGTTTCAACATAATGTAGTCCACGCCTATTTGCCTTTACATAATCTAAATAGACTTTATCTACTGCAGTTAATATAAGAAAAATATCAGCAGCAACATCTTCTGCTAATTTCTCCGAAGCTAAATCCTTATCTATTACCGCCTCTACGCCTTTAAGTCCATCTTTTTCTTCAATTACAGGTATTCCACCGCCCCCAACAGTTATCACTATATTGTTATTGTTTATTAAAGTTTTTATTGTTTCAATCTCAACTATCCTCTTAGGTTCTGGTGAAGCCACTACCCGCCTATACCCTCTCCCTGAATCCTCTATCATCTTATATCCTTTTTCATCTATTAATTTATTTGCTTCATCCTTCGAATAAAAGGGACCAATTGGTTTAGTTGGTTTATTAAACCCTGGATCTTCTTTGTCTACAACTACTTGAGTTATTACTGTAGCTACTGGTTTATCTATCCCCCTTTTCTTAAGTTCATCTCCTAAAGCCTGCTGTATATGATATCCAATCATTCCTTGACTCATAGCCCCACATACATCAAAAGGCATAGCTGGAGTGATTTCCTTTGCTACCTCATTTTGTATGATTATCCTTCCTATTTGTGGACCATTGCCATGGGTGATGACAACATCATACCCCGACGCTATTACATCTACCAAACACTTCATAGTATTTTTTATTATTTTTAATTGAGATTCTGCGGTAGAATCACTATCCTTATCTTCTAAAGCATTTCCTCCTAGAGCAATAATTATTTTCAATAATATCCCTCCAAATAGATAAATTGTATATTCTGTTAATTATCATATCTATTTATAATTAGCCATAAAAATCCTACCATTTCAATTTTAACCCTTTTAACAGCCTTTTATTTCCTATATACTATCTGTCCATTAAAAATAGTCATCTCTACTTTTATATCCTTTATCTCATCATGGGGGATTTTATATATATTTTTGGATAACACTACCATATCCGCCAATTTACCCTCTTCTATAGTGCCTTTTATATCTTCTTCGAAGGAAGTATATGCACCTCCAACAGTATAGCCATGTACCGCTTCTTGTACAGTTAACCTTTGCTCTGGCATCCAACCATCAATAGGTTCTCCTTTCAAATCTTTTCTGGTAACAGCTTCGTATATACCCTTCATCACATTTAAATCTTCCACAGGACAATCGGAACCACAAGCTATATTAACTTTGTTATCTATTAAGGTTTTCCAATTATAGCTAGTCTTTATAAGCTCAGAACCTACTCTAGATTCAGCTATTTTCCAATCATAATCTAAAAATATAGGCTGAATATAAGCTATTACATTTAATTCTTTAAATTTATTTAACAAATATTTATCAGTAATTTGGCAGTGTACTATTCCACAACGGTGATCTTTTTTTGGATTTTTATCTAACGCTTTTTCTATAGATTCAAAAGCCATATACATAGCCTTATCCCCTATAGCATGAATGGCAACTTGCATACCCTTACTATGAGCTATATCTACCAGATTATCTAGCTCTTCTTGGTTAAACACTAGTATTCCATATGTATGGGGAGCATCTTTATAGGGTCTTGTTAAGGCAGCTGTTCTTGCACCTAAAGAACCATCTGCTATTAACTTTAGTGGACCTATTTTAAAAAATTCATCTCCATATCCTGTATTATACCCTTTGCCTAAAAACCTTTCTAGTTTATTTGGTTCTTGAAACAAACATTGTTCATATACCCTAAGGGTTAATTTACCTTCTTTTTTTAATTCTTCATAAGCTTTAATAATCTTTTCATAATTATCATAGGATATTACTCCAAAATCATCAGTTTGTACCGAAGTAATTCCATTGACATTGGCCTTTTTTATAGCTACAAGTAGCATATCCTTTAGCTCTTTAACAGAAGGTTCTGGTATTATATTATTTATTAATTCGATAGCATTTTCTCTAAATATTCCTAAAGGTTCACCATTTTTATCTATATCAAATTCTCCTCCTATTGACTGTTTAGTATCTTTGGTTATATTAGCTAGTTCCAATGCTTTACTGTTGGTAATAGCTATATGACCACAGGCTCTAGTTAAAATAATTGGATGTTCTGTAGATATTTTATCTAAATCATATCTATTTGGGAACCGATTATTTCCTTGAAAATAATCATTATTCCAACCTCTCCCTTTAATCCATTGACCCTTTTCAATATTCTTTTCCCCTAGTATATCCTTTACCTTTTGGATTATTTCTTCTATAGATTTTACCCCAGTCAAATCAATGTTTTTAAGGAAGTTTCCATAATTCAATAAATGCATATGACTATCGTTGAACCCTGGTAATACCAGTTTCCCTCCTAAATCTATAACCTCTGTCTCCTCATTTTTAAAATCCAACATTTCAGCTGTAGTACCAACTTTAACAATATTACCATCCTTAATAGCTACAGCTTCAACAAAGGAATCCTTTTTGTCCTGAGTTGCTATTATTCCATTTATTAAAATCAAATCCATTAAAACCCTCCCTTCTAATTAAACAACTGAATATATTATACTACAACTTTATGCTGAAAATTAAAGCTTTTTGTAAATTGTTTAAAAGGAAATAATACCTAATTAAAAAACTGTGCTCTACTAAAAAAGTTAGCACAGTTTTTATCTAATTTATATATTATTCCTAATTCCATCTTAAGTGTTCATCTAATGTGGAAAAAGGTTCATCTAGCATTAAAATCTCAGGCTCAATTACTAACATCCTTGCTAAAACTACCCTTTGCTGTTCTCCTCCTGACAATTGATGTGGCAATATGAAATAATTGATAACCTAAACAATCCTAACCTTTATATCATAATAATCTATATTTTTCTTTAAGTTTAAAAAATACTGTTCATTCTCCTTATTGTATTCAATAAATTGGCCAGAAACGGTTTTGGAAATTTCCCTCATGACAGTAGTTATTTGGGTAGCTAAAAAATCTTCTTCCTTCTCAGGTATTAATGGATCAAATAAGCATAAATCGTCTTTCATATTTTCAACAGTAATCCCTAAAGGTGAATATATATCATCTTTTGTTAACCTATTTACACTTAATGCGTGAATAACCCTTAAAGCCATGGACTTATATATGGGTTTAGTAAAAGACTGCTCTATTATCCCTTCTAACTGACTGCTCTTTTCTATTACTTCTTTAACTTCTGGAATCGTCTTGTTTGTTGCATCTCCTTTTAAATATTCCCAATAGGAATCATAGGATATAATGCCTGGTTCATCTTCTGGAACTTCTTTATTTAACAATTGCTTCATGGTATGAGTTAAGGTCATTAAAATATGTCTTTTCTCAATTAAATATAATTTTTCAAAGGTTTCAAAATAGGCTGGATGTATTAGAAATAAATCTACATACTCTTCTAGCCTATCTCCCATGTTTTTATAAAGAAAACTAAATTTTTCTAAATGTTCCCTTATCCAAGCCTTTTGTTTTTCATCCTTTTGCAATAATTTCTCTGATACCACATAGGTAATATCCTCTCTATGAATAACCAATGGTTCACAAATAGAAACAGAGAAGAAAAAGGATATAGATTATTGCAATGTCTCCTCTATTATATTAAATGCTTCATACTATTGATATTAAGTTTTAATTCTATTTTTCTTATTAAATAATGATGATTAATAATTTAATGCCTAACATCGATATTTATATAATAATTGGGTATATATAGATAAACTATTAATTTTTGGGAGGGAGGATTGTGTTAAATATAAAGGTATTTTCAGATTTTGCTTGTCCTTTCTGTTATATAGCTACAGGTATATTTGACAAGCTTAAAAAGGACAATATAGATTTTACAGTGGATTGGATTCCTTATGAAATGCATCCTGATATACCTGTAGAAGGTATAAGTGTAGAATTCAAAAATCCAAAAGCTTATATAGAAAAACTATTTGAGATGCAAAATAATATGGGAAGAGAGTATGGGATCAAATATAATAAACAAGAAAAAGACTATAATACCCATAGGGCTCTTTTAGCTGGGGAGTATGCAAAAACTGTTGGAAAATATGAGGAATTTTCTAAAAAAGTGTTTAAAGCCTATTTTGTAGATTTAGAAAATATAGGGAAAAAGGAAATTCTTGATAAAATAGCAAAAGAAGCAGGACTGGATATAAATGAAATGAATCATTTGATTGATGCAGGTAAGTTTGATTCAAAATTTGACGAAGCTAAAAAATTAATAGAAAAATTTGATGTAGAAGGTACTCCCACTTTTATAATAAATGATAAACATAAAATCGTAGGAATAAGACCTTATAAACAAATGAAGAGATCTTTTTTAGCTTATGAATAGAAGCCCTGCCCTTTTTTTGGGCAGTGGTTCTACACAGTTTTATACTCTAATTTATTATATAAACCATATCTATTTATTGCATTTTTTACTATTTTCATAATTAAACCATCATAACCTATGCCTGCAGCTTCAGCCATTTTTGTTATATCACTATGCCCTTTCATTAATCCTGGTAAAGAATTTATTTCTAATACATAGGGA
>Ga0116175_1000055_pt1 | contig 93794 bp, 98 predicted proteins | sample AD_UKC125_MetaG_FD_89802 | JGI IMG/M metagenome (GOLD analysis project Ga0116175, IMG submission 89802) | Active sludge microbial communities of municipal wastewater-treating anaerobic digesters from USA - AD_UKC125_MetaG | ecosystem: Engineered > Bioreactor > Anaerobic > Digestate | place: USA... | reverse complement strand
CGGCGCGCTGGTGTATTTCCCTTTCAAGCATGCCAACCAGGGCATCATCCATGTCATCGGCCCGGAAAACGGTACCACGCTGCCGGGCATGACCGTTGTTTGCGGCGATAGCCATACCTCGACGCACGGCGCCTTCGGCGCGCTGGCGCACGGCATCGGCACTTCCGAAGTCGAACACGTGCTGGCTACCCAGACGCTGGTGGCGAAGCGCTCGAAGCGCATGCTCATCAAGGTGGAAGGGAAAGTCGGCGCTGGCGTGACGGCGAAAGACGTCGCCCTGGCCATCATCGGCAGAATCGGTACCGCAGGCGGCACGGGTTACGCCATCGAGTTCGGTGGCGAAGCGATCCGTGCGTTATCCGTGGAAGGTCGCATGACTCTCTGCAACATGGCCATCGAGGGCGGCGCCCGGGCCGGACTGGTGGCGCCCGACGAAAAAACCTTCGACTATCTCGAGGGCCGCCCGTTCGCACCCAAGGGCACGGACTGGGACCAGGCCATTGCCTATTGGCGCACATTGGCGTCGGATGCCGATGCGCAATTCGATACTGTGATCGAATTCGATGCTGCCGCGATCGAACCGCAAGTGACTTGGGGAACCTCACCCGAGCAGGTGCTGCCGATTGGTGCGCGTGTGCCGGACCCTGTCGATGAGTCCGACCCGCAGAAGCGTGCCGGCATCGAACGGGCGCTACAGTACATGGGATTGACTGCTGACACGCCGATCAGTGAAATCAAGCTCGACAAAGTGTTTATCGGTAGCTGCACCAACTCGCGCATCGAGGATTTGCGCGCCGCTGCCGCGGTTGCCAAGGGAAAGCACAAGGCCGCCAACGTGCAGCAGGTGCTGATCGTGCCGGGCTCCGGTCAGGTCAAACGACAGGCCGAGGCCGAAGGACTGGACAAAATCTTTATCGCCGCCGGTTTCGAGTGGCGCGAACCGGGCTGCTCGATGTGCTTGGCGATGAACGCCGACCGCCTGGCTCCGGGCGAGCGTTGTGCCTCCACCTCCAACCGAAATTTTGAAGGACGGCAGGGCAACGGTGGCCGTACCCATCTGGTTAGTCCGGAAATGGCTGCAGCTGCTGCCATCGCCGGCCACTTCGTCGATATCCGCCAGTTCTAAGCGAGAATTTCCATGAAAGCCTTTACCCAGCTCAACGGTCTGGTTTGCCCCCTCGACCGTGCCAACGTCGATACCGACGCGATTATTCCGAAGCAATTTCTCAAGTCGATCAAGCGTTCCGGCTTCGGTCCCTACCTGTTTGACGAGTGGCGCTATGCCGATCAGGGCGAACCGGGCATGGATTGTTCTAACCGGCCGCTGCGCAATGACTTCGTGCTCAATCAGCCGCGCTATCGGGGTGCGGAGATTCTGCTTGCGCGCGATAATTTCGGTTGCGGTTCCAGCCGTGAGCATGCGCCGTGGGCGATCGAGGATTACGGTTTCCGCGCCATCATTGCGCCCTCGTTCGCCGACATCTTCTTTTCCAACTGCTACAAGAACGGTGTTCTCCCCATTGTGCTGACAGGTGCCAGTGTGGATAAACTCTTCGCGGAATGCTCTGCACAGGAAGGCTACAAACTGGAGATTGATCTTCAGTCTCAGACGGTAATGACACCCTCCGGTGAATCTTTCGGCTTCGAAATCACGCCCCACCGCAAGCATTGCCTGATGAATGGCCTGGATGAGATCGGCCTGACGCTGCAACATGCCGATGCGATCAAGGCCTTCGAAGCCAGGCACCGGTTGGCGCAGCCCTGGCTGTTCGCCTGATTTTTCTCCGTCCGGTCTGGGCAAGCCGCTAACGCCGCAGTGTTCCGTGTTGGGATCGTGTGCCCCGGACCCGCTGCCAAGGCAGGTGATCGGGAAACCGGATTTCCTGCGAATCGCCATGACCACAGACCCCCTGCGCGATACCGAGTTCCTGGCCAGTCTGCGGCGAGTCATGCTGCGTTTTGCGGGCATCGTTGCGCACCTGGGTTCTGGCCATTCTCAAGAACAAGATCGTCGATGTCGTGCGCCGCTGGCGCTGCGTGCCTGCCTTGGCGCGAACTGGTTCGGCGAAGCGGCCTGAGAACGCGGCAGGGATTGCTGCCTGTTGACCTTGCTCTTCGTCTTTTCCGATGAAATACTTCTGAATATTCTTGTTTTGTGGAAGTCCTCCTGGGGCTATCCTGTTCCCTGTAGCAAACAACCTTGACGGAGACATCAATGAAAACCTTTGCTCTCATGACTGCTGCGCTGGTGCTCGGCTTGACGCTGATCACCTGCGATGCCGAAGCAGCGAAGCGCCTGGGCGGCGGCAAGTCCGCCGGCATGCAGCGCGAGTCGGTCAGTGCCCAGAAATCGACCAATGCCGCCCCGGCGTCCGCGCCCAGCCAGGCAGCGGCGCCAGCGCCGCACGCCGCGCCGGGCGCTCCCGCAGCCCAGCCCAAGCGCTCATGGATGGGCCCGCTGGCCGGTCTCGCCGCCGGTCTCGGCCTGGCGGCGCTGGCCTCGCACTTCGGTTTTGGTGAAGGCCTGGCCAATATCATGATGATCGGCCTGCTGATCATGGCAGTCGTCATGGTCATCGGTTTCGTCATGCGTCGCCGGGCAGCGGCCCAGCAACCGGCGCTGGCCGGCGCCGGCGGCATGCAGTATGCCGGGGCGAGCGCCGATGTGAACCGTGAGCGGCACGTCGAACCGGCTTATCATGCACCGGTTGCCGCGGGCAGCGGGGCGGTGGCAGCGGCAGTTGCCGGCACCACCGGAAATATCCCGGCCGGTTTCGATGTCGATGCCTTCGTCCGCAATGCCAAGGTAAACTTCATTCGCCTGCAGGCGGCGAACGATGCCGGCAACCTGGAAGACATCCGCGAATTCACGACACCGGAAATGTTCGGCGAGATCAAGCTGAATTTCGTCGATCGTGGCCAGGCGGCCCAGCAGACCGACGTCGTCACGGTCAATGCCGAGGTTCTGGATGTTGCCGAGGAAAGCGAGCGTTACATCGTCAGCGTGCATTTCTCCGGCCTGATTCGTGAAGCCGCCAATGCTCCGGCCGAGCCGTTCGATGAAATCTGGCACATGGTCAAGCCGCGCTCGGGTGGCGGCTGGGTCCTCGCGGGCATCCAGCAGACCCAGTAAGGCAGCGGCACCCGCTCAGGGGCTCCGAGGGAGCCCCTTTTTTCGGATTGTCGCACCCTATTCAGTGACGCCCGCGCAGGATGGATCCGGAAAGGGGAGGCAAAAAAACCCCGCCACGCGGGCGGGGTAACAGGGAGGTCTCGAAACGAGGGATTTCGAGGGAGGGTAAAAGGGTTCGGTTCAGTCCTTGCGCCGCTTCTTGAGAAAATGGCGGCCGATCACGATGGCGGCACCGACGGCAACTGCGGCAAGAAAGGCATTGATCGGTTCGGCGCGACCATCTGTCAACCAGTCCAATCCGGCGACGCCGACAAAGACGCCCAAGCTTTCGTTGATCGGGAGATTGTCGGCAAATGCCATCAGTTCGCCTGCTGAACTGGCTCGGACACGGCAACCTGATCCAGCAGATACTGGCGGGCCGTTTCCAAAAACCGGTTGATATTCACTGCGCACATCTTGTTGTCTTCCTCGCTTGCAGCTTGCTGACTATTCATGAGATCGATTCTATGAGCGCGCATCTGCCGCGTCTGTAGCGCGCGCGTTGCCCCGACGTAACGGAATTTGATGTTCTGTGACGCTCTGTAACCAGAACTACTGCGCCAGTGGCCAGGTGAGGGTAAAGCGGGCGCCGCCGAGGGGTGCGCTGTCGGCCACGGCGGTTCCGCCATGTAGTTCGAGGACACGGCGGGTGATGGCCAGGCCGAGCCCGTAGCCGCCGGTAGCGCGATCGCGTGAGCGGTCGAGCCGGGTAAACGCCGAGAAGACGCTCTCGCGGTCTTCCGGCGGAATGCCGATGCCGTCGTCGTCGACATGGACGACGATGTTCCCCTCGCGAAGTTCGGCACTGACGACAATCTGCGCGCTCGCGTACCTGAAGGCGTTGCGCAGGAGGTTGCGCAGGGCATAGGGCATCGCCTTGCGATCGACATCGACAGCCAGGTTCTTGGGCAGTTTCGCAGTGTCGACCGTGATCTTCAGGTCGCGCCCGAGCAGGCGCACGGCATCGACTTCGTCGCTCAGCCAGTCGGCGAAGCGCACGCTGGAGAAATGCGGCTCGGGGGCCTCGCGCTCGAACCTGGCATAGGTGAGGCTGGTGTCGATCAGATGGTCGAGTTCGTCGAGGTCGGCCTCCATCATCGTCCACAGCCGCTCGCGCTCGGCCCGTTCATCCGTCCCGGCGAACATCTCCAGAGCGAAGCGCATGCGGGCAATCGGCGTCCGCAGTTCGTGGGAAATCGCCGAGGAAAGCTCCCGGTGGGTGGCGAGCAGTTGCTGCACGCGCTCGGCCATGCTGTTCATGGTGTCGGAAAGCGGCGCGAAGAGCTGGCTGCGGGCTGGCGGCGAGCGCGCCTCGAAATCGCCGTCGCCGAGGTCGCGGGCGGTCTGGCGCAGGGTTTCCAGATCACGCCAGACCGGGCGCACCCAGAACCACAGGGCAATCCCGAAAATGACGCCGATCAGGCTCCAGGTCAGCAAGCGCAGGCGCAGGTCGAGCGGCAGCCGTTCCGTCAGTTCGGGATTGCGGTTGGCGGCCAGCGGGCCGACGACCAGCACCTTGCTGCTGGTGCCGAGGCGGCGATACATGATGTCGCCGTCGTGGTCGATGGCGATGTCACCGGCATCCAGCTTGCTGACCTGGTCCGGCGTCAGGGTCCGGTCGAGACTGATGCGCTCGACGATGCCGAGGCGGTAGGAAAACTTGTCGTCGAGCTGTTCGATCTTGCGCTGCCAGTCCCGGCGCGGGGTTCGATAAAGCTCGTCCTCGATCAGCGTGATCGTGCCGCGCATGAAGCGGCGGGCGTAGTCGTCGGTGATTCCGCGCTGTGCGGTGGAGATGACGAAGTCGGCGGTAAAGGCGATGGCGACGAAAGAGCCCATCGCCAACAGGTAGAAGTTGAAGAACAGCTTTGACAGGCTGTAACGCCCGCCCCGCCAGCGCGGCGGCGCGGCGCCGAAAAGCGAGCGGGCGAGACCCTGGTTGTGTTCTTGGCCGTTGCCGGGCTCAGTTCCAGTCATGCTTGCTGAACAGGTAGCCTTTGCCGCGAACGGTCTTGATGCGCGTCGGGTTCTCCGGGTCGTCGTTGAGTTTCTTGCGCAGGCGCGAGATGCGGGCATCGATCGAACGGTCGAGGCCGTCGAAGCCGATCCCGCGCAGTTCCTGCAGCAGGTCGTCGCGCGACAGGACATTGCCGGCGTGCGAGGCGAGCAGCCAGAGCAGGTCGAATTCGGCGGTGGTGAGATCGATCATTTCGCCACCCAGCGATGCGGTACGCGTCGCCTGGCTGATCCGGAACTGGCCGAATACCATGGTTTCGGATTCACCGGCGGGACCTTCGCCGATGGCCGGAAGGCGGCGCAGCAGCGCCTTGATGCGCGCGAGCAGCACGCGCGGCTGGACCGGCTTGGCGATGTAGTCGTCGGCGCCCATCTCGAGACCGAGAATCTGGTCGAAGTCCTCGTCGCGGGCGGTCAGCATCAGGATCACCCCGCGATACTGCTGGCGTACAGCGCGGCAGACTTCGAAGCCGTCCTTGCCGGGAAGCATGACGTCGAGAATGACCAGATCCGGCTGCTCGGCCAGGATACGAGCCTCGGCCCTGTCGCCGCGTGGCTCGATGCTCACCAGCAGATCGTTCTTGGTGAGGTATTCGGCCGTCAGATCGGCCAGGCGTTCGTCGTCTTCGACCAGGAGTATGCGTGTGTTCATCCGGCAATCTTAACGGCGGCCGGCGTTGCGGTCCACCCTCCCTGTCGCGGTCGACGCTTCCCGGAGAGCATTTTCGCAGGGCGATCGACTGTCCCGATGACTGCCTGGATGCCGTAAAATAGGCGCCTCGACTCAATTTCGCGGGACTGCATGTTATCGGGTGTCTTGGACCTACCTTGGTGGGGTTACGCACGCTACGTCAAGGAAGCGCACGAGCCGGAAGCCTTGCTCTGCCGTTGCCGGAACGCCGCGGCCGTCGACATCCTCCGGTTGCACGGCATGTCTGTCTGGAGGCGCAGCCATGCCCTGGCGTGAGGTACCCGTCCGGGCATGGTTCGCCGCGCTGGCGCTGGGAGCGTTCGGCCTTGTCGCGGCGGGCATGGAGTTGCAGAACCTGGTCAGGCTGGCGCCGTGTCCATTGTGCATATTCCAGCGCCTGCTCTACATGGTCATCGGGCTGGTCGCGCTGCTTGGAGTTACGGCACCAGCGGCAAGGTTGCTTTGGTCCGTGCTGATTGCCGCGCTGGCGGCCGGGGGTGTCGCGGTCGCTGGCTACCAGACCTGGATGCAGGCCTTCCCGCATCTGGCGATCGAGTGCAGTTACAGTGACCCCAACGCCATCGAGCGTCTGGTCGACTGGCTGGGCATGCAATGGCCGTCGTTGTTTCTCGCCACCGGCTTCTGCACCGGTCGCGACTGGGAGTTCCTCGGGCTGTCGCTGGCCAACTGGTCGCTGCTGACGTTCGTCGGCATCGTCGTCTATGCCGGGCTGCTCTTCGTGCGCAAGGATTGACGAAGCGCGGGCTGGAAAAAGAAGACCCGCCATGAAGGCGGGTCTGCCATGAAGGCGGGTCTGCCGGATGCCGAAACAACCCTGATTATCTCAGCTTGATTTCCTTGTAGGCGACGTGCTTGCGGACGACCGGGTCGTACTTCATGAACTCCAGCTTTTCCGGTGTCGTCCGCTTGTTCTTGGAGGTGGTATAGAAATGTCCGGTACCGGCTGTGGATTCCAGCTTGATCTTGTCGCGACCGCCCTTGCTTTTGCTAGCCATCTTTCTTGTCCTTTCCTATCAGACTTCGCCACGGGCGCGGAGGTCGACGAGGACGGCATCGATGCCGTTCTTGTCGATGATGCGCAACCCGGCGTTGGAAACACGCAGGCGGACGAAGCGGTTCTCGCTTTCGACCCAGAAGCGGCGATACTGCAGGTTCGGCAGGAAGCGGCGCTTCGTTCTATTGTTGGCATGGGAAACCTTGTTCCCAACCATCGGGGCCTTCCCCGTTACTTGGCAGACTCGCGCCATGATTGGTGCTCCAGAATTCGCTAAAAGAAAGCCCATGAGTATAGCCAAGTAACCCCGGTTTGTTCAAGCGATTTTTGTCCTATCTACAAGAGCCCGCGTTCGGCGAACGACAGCGGCGTCCCGTTGCCGGCGACGATGAAATGGTCGAGTAGCTTGACGTCGACCATGGCCAGCGCTTCTTTCAGCGTGCGGGTCAGCATTTCGTCGGCGCGCGACGGTTCGGCGACGCCGGAAGGATGGTTGTGGGCGAGGATGACCGCCGCCGCGTTGTTGGCCAGCGCCGCCTTGACGACCTCGCGGGGGTAGACGCTGGTTTGCGTCAGTGTGCCGGAGAAGAGTTCGTCGGCCTTGATCAGCCGGTTTTGCGCGTCCAGCCAGAGGGCCATGAAGATTTCGTGCTGGCGCGTGGCCAGCTTCAGGCGCAGCCAGTCGCGCACCTTGCCGGGGGCGGTGAAGGCGTCGCGGTTGGCCATTTCCTGAGCCAGGGCGCGCCGGGCCAGTTCGAAGCTGGCCTTCAACTGCGCTGCCTTGGCCATGCCGATGCCGGAAACGCTGGCCAGTTGTTCCAGCGATGCTTCGGCCAGGGTGCCCAGGCGGCCGTCGAAGCGCTGCAGCAGGTCGCGGGCGAGGTCGACGGCGCTTTTGCCGCGCACGCCGACGCGCAGGTAGATGGCCAGCAGTTCGGCGTCGGACAGCGCTGCCGGCCCGTGCGCCAGCAGCCGTTCGCGCGGGCGCTCGCCCTCGGGCCAGTCGGTGATCGCCATGCGGTTTCCAGTAGAATGATTTGGCTCACATTCTAATGGCACGACAATGGAATTACAGGGAAAACGCATCGTTCTCGGCGTCACCGGCGGTATCGCCGCCTACAAGGCGGCTGAGTTGGTCCGCCTGCTCGGCAAGCAGGGCGCCGACTTGCAGGTGGCGATGACCGCGGCGGCGACGCATTTCGTGACGGCGACGACCTTCCAGGCGCTGTCCGGCAAGCTAGTATTCACCGACCAGTGGGACGCCCGGATGCCGAACGCGATGGCACATATCGACCTGTCGCGCCAGGCCGACCTGATCCTGGTTGCCCCGGCCTCGGCCGACTTTCTGGCGCGGGCGGCCCACGGCCTGGCCGACGACCTGCTGACGACGATGGTGCTGGCGCGCGACTGCCCGTTGCTGGTGGCGCCGGCGATGAACCGCCAGATGTGGGAGAACCCGGCGACGCAGCGCAACGTGGCGCAACTGCAGTCCGACAGCATCGGCCTGCTCGGCCCGGCCAGCGGCGAGCAGGCCTGCGGCGAAGTCGGCGCCGGCCGCATGTTGGAGCCGGAGGAGATTCTCGAAGAGGTGATCGCCTTCTTCACCCCCAAAGTGCTGGCCGGCAGGAAGGTGCTGATCACCGCCGGGCCGACTTTCGAGGCCATCGACCCGGTGCGCGGCATCACCAACCTGTCGTCCGGGCGCATGGGCTACGCCGTGGCGCGCGCGGCACGGCAGGCCGGGGCAAAGGTGACGTTGGTTTCCGGTCCGGTCGGTTTTGACTCTCCACAAGGGGTCGACCGCATCAATGTGCTTAGCGCCCTCGACATGCACGCGGCGGTGATGGTGCGGGCGGCGCAGGCCGATATTTTCATCGGTGTCGCCGCCGTTGCCGATTATCGCGTCGCCAACCCGGCCGAGCACAAGCTCAAGAAGGATGCGGGTGGCCTGCCGCCGATCGCGCTGGTCGAGAACCCGGACATCTTGGCCGAAGTGGCGGCGCTGAAGGGTGGCCCGTTCTGCGTCGGCTTCGCGGCCGAGAGCTGCAATCTTGAGGAGTATGCGCAGGCCAAGCGGCGCCGGAAGAGCATTCCACTGATTGCCGGAAACCTGATCCAGGACGGTTTCGGCGGTGACGACAACCGCCTGGTTCTGTTCGACGACCAGGGCACGCATCCGCTGACGCCGGCGCCGAAATCCGAACTTGCGCGCCGACTGGTCGAACATATCGCTCATCTGACAGGAAAAAACTGATGCACCGGATCGACGTCAGGATTCTCGATTCCCGTCTGCACGTCAGTCCGCCGCACTACGCAACGCCCGGTTCGGCCGGACTGGACCTGCGCGCCTGTCTCGACGCGCCGCTGGAAATCGCGCCCGGCCAGACGATGCTGGTGCGTACCGGCATGGCCATCCACCTGGCCGACCCCGGGCTGGCGGCGATGATCCTGCCGCGCTCCGGCCTTGGCCACAAGCACGGCATCGTGCTCGGCAACCTGGTCGGGCTGATCGACAGCGACTACCAGGGCGAACTGATGGTCTCGGTGTGGAATCGCGGGCAGGCGAGTTTCACGCTCAATCCGCTGGAGCGCATCGCCCAGCTCGTGGTGGTGCCGGTGCTGCAGGTCGGCTTCAACGTGGTCGAGGATTTCGACGCCAGTTCGCGTGGCGAAGGTGGGTTCGGCAGCACGGGCAAGCACTGAGGGGAACCTGCGGCAACTGGCGGCGGACTGCTTGCGCTCGCTGCGCTGTCCCCGGCGCTGGCCGCTGCGGCGGACGCTGCAACTCGACGCCGCATCGGTGCACAAGGCAATGGAGATCGCCGCGCGCTAGGGATTCGACTTGGCGAATCCACGAATGGCCCCGCTGGGCGTGAAGTGACTATGCCCCGCTGACCTTGCGGAAGGGAAGGTGCGACGCCGCTTCTGCGGCGTAGGCCAGAATGGCCGGGCGTTGCCGGTCGAGGTGCTGGCCGAGCAGGTGGCGCATGCGGACGTCTTCCATCCAGTGGCAGCAGCGCACCACGGTCGGCTCGAAACCCCGCGCCACCTTGTGCTCGCCGCCGGCCCCCGGCTCGAAGGTGGCAAGCCCTTCGCGCAAGCAGTAGTCGATGCCCTGGTAGAAGCACAGCTCGAAATGGAGGCTGTGATAATTCGCGGCGGTGCCCCAGTAGCGACCGTACAGGGTGTCGTCGCTGCGGAAGCAGATCGAGATCGCCACCGGATCGCCCCGTTCGCGGGCGATGAAGACGACCATCCGGCGGCCCAGGGCGCTGGCGAGATCGGCGAAACCGGCCGGGGTGAAAGCCGCGTAATTGCCGTACTTGGCGAAAGTCGCGGCGTACAGGTGATGCAGGGCCGGCCATTCGGCCGGGTCGATCTCATCGCCGTGGCGGACGTCGATTGCCAGTCCGCTTTCCGCCACCCGTCGTCGCTCCGCCCTGACCTTGCGCCGCCGCTCGGCGTTGAAGGTCGCGAGGAAATCCGTGAAGTCGCCATGGCCGCGGTTCCGCCAGTGGAACTGCACATTGTGGCTGACCAGCAGTCCTTGCCCGCGTAAAACCGCCACCTCGTCCTGGGCCGGAAAGGCGACGTGCCACGACGAGAACCTGTGTTCGGCCACCTGTTCCAGGGCCGCCTCGACCAGCGCGAGCCGGATGCGCTCCGCATCTTCTCCGGGGGATACGAGCAGTCGGGGACCGGTTGCCGGCGTATGCGGCAGGCCGCTTAGCAGTTTCGGGAAATAGCGCATCCCGAGTTGTCGATAGGCAGCAGCCCAGGACCAGTCGTGGATGAAGTCGCCATGCGAATTCGTGCGGACATACAGCGGCAGAATGCCGAGTGCCTTGCCGGCGCTGTCCCGGGCAATCAGATGACGCGCTGTCCAGCCGCATTCCGGGCCGGCCGTTCCGTGGCGTTCGAGAATGTCGAGGAAATCCCGGTTGAGAAAGGGGTGTCCGGCGGGAGCGAACTGCTTCCAGTCGGCGCGCGCAATTTCGCCGGCGGCGGCGACGGCGGAAATGGTCAGCAAGGACATCGTGATGTGCGATGGCGCGACGGACAGTGGAGTGGGAGGGCCCGGCGCCAGTTCCCCCATCACTCCCATCCAGTCCTGCCGGAGGCCTTCCCGGATAGGGGGCGGCATGGCGCGGTCGACCGCCGGATCAGGCAAGAAATAAGAGGGCCAGCGCCATCGCCGCCGGCACGGCCTGGACGAAGAGTATCCGCCGACTGGCGGTGGCTGCTCCGTACAAGCCGGCAACCAGCACGCAGCACAGGAAGAACACCTTGATGCCGGTGCCGGCAGATCCGAGGCTGAGGCCCCAGAACAGGCCGGCCGCCAGGAAGCCGTTGTACAGCCCCTGGTTGGCGGCGAGAACCTTGGAGGCGGCCGCGGCCTCGCGGGTCTGCCCGAAGGCGCGCAGGCCGGCCGGTTTGTCCCACAGGAACATCTCGAGGACGAGGATGTAGATGTGGAGCAGTGCGATCAGCGCGACAAGGACGTTGGCAAGGGTCGTCATGAAGTCCTCACCGGATGATCGGCACCGGCCGGCAGGCCCGGACCGACTACTTGCCGAGGGTGGCGAGGGCCGCCGCGTAGTCGGGTTCGTTGGCGATCTCGCCGACCAGTTCGCTGTGCAGCACGCGATCGTTCTCATCGAGAACGACCACGGCGCGGGCCGAGACGCCGGTCAGCGGGCCGGTCGTGATGGCAACGCCGTAGGCTTCGAGGAAGTCGCGGCCGCGCATCGTCGACAGGGTCTGCACGTTTGCCAGCCCCTCGGCGCCGCAGAAGCGTGCCTGGGCGAAGGGCAGGTCGGCCGAGATGCAGAGGACGGCGGTATTGGCGAGTTCGTTGGCGGCTGCATTGAACTTGCGCACCGACGTCGCGCAGGTCGGCGTGTCGATGCTCGGGAAGATGTTCAGGATCTTGCGCCGGCCGGCCAGGCTCGCCAGCGTGACGTCGGCCAGATCCTTGCCGACCAGTGAGAATGCGGGCGCCTGATCGCCCTTGGCGGGGAACTTGCCGCCGACTTCGATGGGGTTGCCGCCAAGCGTAACGGTATTCGACATTTGATCTCCTGTTGCGTGGTTGGTGGCCGCCAGCTTCCATGGGCATCCGGCGGCCGGTTTGATGACTATCGGGTAGACGCCGGCGGCGCCGACCCGTTCCCTGATTATTGCCCAAAAAGGCGGGTCGACCGTGACGGCGTGTTCATCCCGTCGCGGATGGCCCCGCTCTGGCTATGGCCGAATGCAGGGTCGATGGTTCAGGAAGCGTCCGCCTTGCAGCTTTGGAAGCGCAGTTCCTGCGGGTAGGGGAAAAAATCCTCGACGTGGCCGTCGCGGATCTTCTGTTGGGCATCCTGCCAGAATTTTGGCGAAAGCAGATCCTTGTGATGCTTGAGGAAGACCTTGCGCAAGGTCGGCGAGGCAAGCAGGAAGGTGCTGAACTCTTCCGGAAAGACATCGTTCCTGGCCACGGGATACCAGACCTCGCCCGACATTTCGGTTTCGAAATCGGGAGCCGGTGGAATCTTGCGGAAGTTGATGTCGGTCATGTATTCGATTTCGTCATAGTCGTAGAACACGACGCGGCCGTAGCGGGTGACGCCGAAATTCTTCCACAGCATGTCGCCCGGGAAGATGTTGGCCTGCGCCAATTCGCGAATCGCGCTGCCGTATTCCTTGATCGCGTGCTCCAGGCCCTCGATGTTGTCGGTACGCTCCATGCGCTCGAGGTGGATGTTGAGCGGCTCCATGCGGCGCTCGATGTAGATGTGCTTGATGACCAGTCTGTCGCCGACGGTCTCGAAGCAGGAGGGTGCCAGCGTGCGCAGTTCTTCCATGACTTCGTCGCTGAAACGACCGAGCGGAAACGCGGCATTGGAGAATTCCAGGGTGTCCGCCATGCGGCCGACGCGGTCGACCTGCTTGACCATCATGAATTTCCGCTTGACCGTGGCCCGGTCCATCTCCTTGGAGCTGCCGAAGACGTCCTTGATGATCTTGAAGACGTAGGGGTAGGACGGCAGCGTGAACACCAGCATGACCATGCCGCGGATGCCGGGGGCCATGATGAACTTGTCTTCCGAATGACGCAGGTGATAGATGAGGTCGCGAAAGAACATCGTCTTGCCCTGCTTGCCGAGGCCGAGCATGACGTACAGCTCGGAGCGCGGCTTGCTGGGCAGGATCGAGCGCAGGAACTGGACGTAACCGGACGGCACTTCCATGTCGACCATGAAATAGGCCCGCGACAGCGAGAAGAGCAGGCCGATCCGCCAGGCGTCGAGAAGGATGGCATCGACGTAGAGCCTGCCGTCGTCGTCATGCAGCACGGGAATCGCGAAGGGATATTCGGCGGCGCCGTTGATCGCCTTGCCGATGATGTAGGCAGCCTTGTTGCGGTAGAAGGCGGAACCCAGCACCTGGATCTGGAAGTTGACCTCGCGCGCCGGCATGCCCTTCAGATAGCGGCGAACGGCGTGATAGAGGTGGTTGGTGTCGCGCTCGAGGTCGGCGAACGGCCGCTGCCACTCGAAATCGTGGACGATGGCGCGGATGGCGCCGCGCAGGCCGTCTTCCTTGGCGTAGTAGCTGCGGTAGATGGGCGTGACTTCGGCTTCGATGTTCTCGGTGGACACGGTCGGGCGAACGAACATGAAGTCGTTGCGGAAGTAGTCGCGGTGCAGGATCCTCGTCGTCACCGAGTTGAAGAAGGTCTCGGCCAGTTCCGGCTGTTTGTGATTGAGCAGCAGGCCGATGTAGAGCAACTTGATTTGCTGCCAGGTGGCATCGTCGATGTGCTGGGCGTCGAACTCGATGCGCAGGCGCTCGACACATTCATCGACGCGGTCATCGTAGAAACGGATGCGCTCCTTGACCGCCTTGTGCACGCCTAGCCAGTTGGCCTGCTCGAAACGCGTCTTGGCTTCCTTGCTGGTGGCGCGGAACAGCGTGTAATGCTTGTTGAAGCCCTGGATCAGCGCCAGCGCGATCTGGTGGGCGCCGGTGCCGTAGAGGCCGACGGAAATCTTCATTGCGAGGGATTCTGGACCATCAGCGAATTCTAGCATTCGCGACTTTCGTTGATTGGCATCCGCAGCCAGCCGTCCCCCCGTGGCGGACGGGAAAGTCCGGACAAGTGCTTGCTTCCGAGCATGGTGAAATGATGTTGCTGTAAAATAAACGCGCGTAAACCAATCCAAATAGAGGAGTGACCATGGCTGCCGGCAAATCAAAGATCATCTACACCCTAACCGACGAGGCGCCGCTGCTTGCGACTTGCGCCTTCCTGCCGATCGTTCGCAGTTTCGCCGGCCCGGCCGGCATCGAAATCGAGAAGGCCGACATTTCGGTCTCCGCCCGCGTCCTGGCCGAGTTTTCCGACCGTCTGCCCGAAAACCAGCGGGTTCCCAACACGCTGGCCGACCTCGGCAAGAAGTGCCTGCTGCCGGAAACCAACATCATCAAGCTGCCGAACATCAGCGCGTCGGTTGCCCAGCTGATTGCCTGCATCAAGGAATTGCAGGAAAAGGGCTACGCGATCCCCGATTTCCCCGAAGACCCCAGGACCGAAGAAGAGAAGGACATCCGCGCCCGCTACGCCAGGTGCATCGGCAGCGCGGTCAACCCGGTCCTGCGCGAAGGCAACTCGGACCGCCGCGCTCCGCTCGCCGTCAAGAACTTCGCGAAGAAGCATCCGCACTCGATGGGCGAGTGGAAGCAATGGTCGCAGACGCACTGCTCGCACATGCACAGCGGTGACTTCTATCACGGCGAAAAGTCGATGACGCTCGACAAGGCACGCAACGTGCGGATGGAACTGATCGCCAAGGACGGCAAGGTCACCGTGCTCAAGCCCGAAACCAAGCTGCTCGAAGGCGAGATCATCGACTCGATGTTCATGAGCAAGAAGGCGCTGTGCGATTTCTACGAGAGGGAACTCGAGGACTGCCGCCAGGCCGGCATCCTCTTCTCGCTGCACGTCAAGGCGACGATGATGAAGGTCTCGCACCCCATCGTCTTCGGCCATTGCGTGAAGATCTACTACAAGGAAGCCTTCGAGAAGCACGCCAAGCTGTTCGAGGAACTCGGGGTCAACGTGAATAACGGCATGGTCAATCTCTACGACAAGATCAAGACCCTGCCCGAGTCCAAGCACGACGAGATCATCCGCGACCTGCATGCCTGCCAGGAACACCGTCCGGCTCTGGCGATGGTCGATTCGGCGAAGGGCATCACCAACTTCCATTCCCCCAACGACATCATCGTCGATGCCTCGATGCCGGCGATGATCCGCCAGGGCGGCAAGATGTGGGGCGCCGACGGCAAGCCATACGACTGCAAGGCGGTCATGCCGGAGTCGACCTTCGCCCGCATCTACCAGGAGATGATCAACTTCTGCAAATGGCACGGCAATTTCGACCCCAGGACCATGGGCACCGTGCCGAACGTCGGGCTGATGGCGCAGCAGGCCGAGGAATACGGCTCGCACGACAAGACCTTCGAGATTGCCGAGGATGGCATCGCCAACATCGTCGACATCGCCACCGGCGAAGTCCTGCTCACGCAGAACGTCGAGGCCGGCGACATCTGGCGCATGTGCCAGTGCAAGGACGCGCCGATCCGCGACTGGGTCAAACTCGCCGTCACCCGTGCTCGCAACTCCGGCACCCCGGCCGTCTTCTGGCTCGACCCGTACCGTCCGCACGAAGCCGAGCTGATCAAGAAGGTCAACACCTACCTCAAGGATCACGACACCAGCGGCCTGGAGATCCACATCATGTCCCAGGTGCGCGCCATGCGCTTCACCCTGGAACGGGTCATCCGCGGCTTCGACACCATCTCGGTGACCGGCAACATCCTGCGCGACTACCTGACCGACCTGTTCCCGATCATGGAACTGGGCACCTCGGCCAAGATGCTGTCGATCGTCCCGCTGATGAACGGCGGCGGCATGTACGAAACCGGTGCCGGCGGTTCGGCGCCGAAGCACGTCCAGCAATTGACGCAGGAAAACCACTTGCGCTGGGATTCGCTGGGCGAGTTCCTGGCGCTGGCCGTGTCGCTGGAAGAACTGGGGATCAAGGAAGACAATGCCCGCGCCAAGCTGCTGGCCAAGACCCTCGATGCCGCCACCGGCAAGCTGCTCGACAACAACAAGTCGCCATCGCCAAAGACCGGCGAACTCGACAACCGCGGTTCGCAGTTCTACCTGGCCATGTACTGGGCCGAGGAACTGGCGGCGCAGAAGGAGGATGCCGAACTGGCGGCCCACTTCGCCAAGCTGGCCAAGACCCTGGCCGAAAACGAGGCGCGGATCGTCGCCGAACTGAAGACGGTGCAGGGCAGGCCGGTCGATATCGGCGGCTATTACAAGGGCGATTCCGCCAAGTGCAAGGCCATCATGCGTCCCAGCCCGACGCTCAATGCCGCGCTGAAGGCCGCGCGCGCCTAAGCGACAAGCCCGCGGCGGCCGGCGAAGGTCGCATCGGCGAATGGAGCGAAGGTCCGAACGGCCTTCGCTCTTCTGTTTTTCGGGCGGTTTTCCCGGTTGACCGCAACGGTCCCGCCGGCGGGCGAAATGGCTGACAGGGCGCCAGATTTAGGCTCATAATGATTCTCGCTGCCGGCCGGGTGGGTGCCCTGCCAGGCCTGCCCCGCCAAGGGCCCGACGCAGATCGTGGTCGTCCCATTACAACGCATGGAGAATGGATATGGCATCGCACATCAAGGTTCCGCAAGGTGGTTCCAAAATCGTTCCGGGGCAGGCGATCCCGGACAACCCGATTATCCCCTTCATCGAGGGGGACGGCATCGGCATCGACATCACGCCGGTCATGATCAAGGTCATCGACGCCGCCGTCGACAAGGCCTACGGCGGCAAGAAGAAGATCCACTGGATGGAGGTCTATGCCGGCGAGAAATCGACCCGCCTCTACGGCCCGGACGAGTGGCTGCCGAAGGAAACCTTCGACGCCCTCAAGGAATACTCGGTCTCGATCAAGGGCCCGATGACGACCCCGGTCGGCGGCGGCATCCGTTCGCTGAACGTTGCCCTGCGTCAGGAGCTCGACCTCTACCAGTGCGTGCGTCCGGTGCAGTACTTCAAGGGCGTGCCGAGCCCGCTGAAGCACCCGGAACTGACCAACATGGTGATCTTCCGCGAGAACACCGAGGACATCTACGCCGGCGTCGAATGGGCGGCCAATACCGATGCCGTGAAGAAGGTCATCAAGTTCCTGCAGGACGAAATGGGCGTCAGGAAGATCCGCTTCCCGGAATCCTCCGGCATCGGCATCAAGCCGATCTCGATCGAAGGCACGACCCGGCTGGTGCGCGCCGCGATCAGGTATGCCATCGCCAACGATCGCAAGTCGCTGACGATCGTGCACAAGGGCAACATCATGAAATTCACCGAGGGCCTGTTCCGCGACACCGCCTACAAGCTGGCGCAGGACGAGTTCGGCGCCGAACTGATCGACGACGGCCCGTGGTGCAGGATCAGGAACCCGAACACCGGCCGCGAGATCGTCGTCAAGGATTCGATCGCCGACGCCTTCCTGCAGCAGATCCTGCTGCGTCCGGCCGAATACGACGTGATCGCCACCTCCAACCTGAACGGCGACTACATCTCCGACGCGCTGGCGGCGCAGGTCGGCGGCATCGGCATCGCCCCGGGCGCCAACATTTCGGACCAGTACGCCTGCTTCGAGGCCACCCACGGCACCGCGCCGAAGTATGCCGGCCTCGACAAGGTCAACCCGGGCTCGCTGATCCTCTCGGCCGAAATGATGCTGCGTCATCTCGGCTGGGTCGAGGCCGCCAACCTGGTCATCAAGTCGATGGAAGCGGCCATCGGCGACAAGCAGGTCACCTACGACTTCGCCCGCCTGATGGAAGGCGCCGACGAACTGTCGTGCTCGGAGTTCGGCGACGCGATGATCGCGCGGATGTAATCTCCCGCTTTCCCTTGCCGACGAAGCCCCCGCACGGGGGCTTGTCGGCATTTCCTGCGCGAGTCGCTGTTTCCGGGGAAGTGAACGGCAAGCGAGCTTCCGATTCGTGGCGGCTTGATTCGGGTATATGCCTTGGTATATCCTGAGCGTCGAGCAGGCTTTGTTTTCGATCACGCAGGAGGATGCCGCCATGAGCCAGGTCGCCAAACTTTTCATCAATGGCCGAAGCCAGGCGGTGCGCCTGCCCGCTGCCTATCGTTTCCAGACCAAGGAAGTGTTTGTACGACAGGATCCGGAGACTGGCGATGTGATCCTGTCGCGAAAACCGGCAGGTTGGGACGATTTCTTCGCAGCACTCCAGGGCGCCGCCGTGCCTGCCGATTTTCTGGCTGCTGCAGAGCGCAAGCAGGAAGCACAGGATCGCGACCCGTTTGCCGGTTGGCGCGAATGAAGCGCTACATGCTCGATACCAATACGGTGAGCCATTTGTTCAAGGCACACCCCGAAGTTACCCGGCGCATTGTGGCTGCACCCATGGCTGCTCTGTGCATTTCGACAATCACCGAGGGCGAGTTGCGCTACGGGTTGGCGAAACGGCCGCAGGCAAGCCGCCTGCACATGGCCGTCGGGGAGTTTCTGAAACGCATGGATGTGTTGCCCTGGGACAGTATCGTTGCCGAGCGCTATGGCGCCCTGAGGGCCGACATCGAGCGCCGGGGCAAATCCCTGGCACCGCTTGATCTGCTCATTGCCACGCATGCGCTGGCTACGGAGTCGGTACTCGTGACCAGCGATCAGGCTTTCTGGCAGATCGCCGGGTTGCAGCTCGAGAACTGGGCGGTATGACGACGATGGCGGCTATCTATCGCAATCAATCCGGCGGCAGCGTCCGCCATGCACCCGATTGCCGTCCTCGACCCCGGATATGTGTGAAACGACGGCCGAAACTTTTCCAACTTCTCGCGACGCCCCGACATCAAATGGTCGAAATCCCGCATCGGAGTCGGTATCATGCACAAGCGGCTTGACTTGGGCCAGCTAATGGATGTCTCCATTTTCGGCATTTTCGGTGTTGTTAGCGAAGAAGGTCAATAGCGATAACATCCTGCTGCCTGAGCATCGCGTGTGTTTCCATTCAGCGCGTACATATTGCATAGCTGACGCTTAGGCGCTTCGGCTGCCGCTTTGGCTTCACGTGCCTGCCGTTCTTTCTCGTACTGTTCTTGACGCCATCGCTGTTCTTGAAGCATTGCTTCTTGACGTTGCCTCTGCATCTCCAATTGCTGGGTACCAGCATTTGCTCTGTATTCAAGTTCTGTTCTACGGCGCTCTGCTTCACGAGAGGCAACGTCATATGACTTATCGATTAGGTTGCCTTGGTTCTGAACAGATCCTTGTACTAAGGTTCTCTCGGTTTCTGCGCGATACGAGTCATTTTGTACAGAGCCAATCTCTCTCTGAGCTTGGATTTCGACCTGTTTGGTCTGTATCTTCTGCTCCCCTCGTTGTCCGATAAATTTGTAAACAGAAAACACAACTGCGAAAAATATCCCTGCTATCAGGATTCGACCCACGGTGCTTTCTCGCCAACTCGTGGAAAACACACTTTCATCATCTACATGCGTGATAGATTGATGATAGGAGGGAGAGGCAAAGTTGTCAGAAAGCTTTGCGTCGTATATGGCACGTTTTTCAGGAGATGATAGGACGGAGTAAGCCTCTTCCAAAAAAAGCAACTGATTCTTTGCATCTTCACTACCCCCACTAGCGGCTGTTAGCAGTGTTGGCTTGATGTGTGTGTAAGCAGCTTTGATGACTTCAAGGTTGGCTTTAGGGCTGACCTGCAGGATGTCATAGTGAGTGTATTTCATTTCATAATGCCTTTTATATTTATTAATCATACCATCAAAGGGGTCACCGGCAGTGCAACGTTTTTTCTGTAAATCCATAGTAAAAAGGGGCCGGGCTCGATTCTATTCGATAGTCCTAAAATCGCATGCAGCCGACGTACTACCCGCATGGCTGATGCCACGGGTTGAACGGCTGCTTTGTATCTGCGTCGAGTTCCACCATGGATCGAATCCAGACATCAACCCCAAGACTTGAGCAGATCGGTATTTGGATGACCCCGTGAATTCCTACCCCATCGCTGTCTTCGACTCCGGCCTCGGCGGCCTGACGGTGTTGCGCGCCTTGCGCGGTCGACTGCCGCGGGAGGACTTTTTTTATTTCGCCGATACCCGTTTCCTGCCCTACGGCGATCGCCCCGAGGTTTTTCTCAGGGAGCGTGGCGTGCTGATTGCCGGGGCGCTCGCCCGGCGCGGGGCGAAGGCGCTGGTGATCGCCTGCAATACGGCGACGGCGGCGGCGGCCGAGGCGATTCGCGCGGCCGGCACGTTGCCCGTCGTGGCGCTGGAGCCGGGCGTCAAGCCGGCGGCGGCGCTGACCGCCAATGGCGTCATTGGCGTGCTGGCGACGACGCGGACGCTGGCGAGCGAGCGCTTCGAGCGTCTCGTCGGCGATCATGCCAATCACCTGAAGGTGGTCGCGCAGGCTTGTCCGGGGCTGGCCGAGGCGATCGAGTGCGCGGGGCCGGCCAGCCCGGAGGTGGCGGCGCTGCTCGACACCTTCGTCGAACCGCTGGCAGCCGCCGGCGCCGATGTTGTGGTGCTCGGTTGCACGCATTACCCGTGGGTGGCGGACGCGATCGCCCGGCGCATGCCGCCCGGCGTCACGCTGCTCGATACCGGCGAAGCGGTCGCCCGCCAGCTCGAGCGCCTGCTGCTGGCGGGCGGCCTGCTCGGCGGCGGGCAAGGTCGGTTGACGGTGGCGACGAGCGGCGCGCCGCTGGCGGTGACCGCCACGGTCGACCGGCTTTTCGGGGCAAAAATGCATGTCGAACATTGGGAGCCGTGACCTGAGCGAAACCCGCAAGCCGCTCGCCGGCCTGGTGCGCCGGGCTGGCCAAAGCCGAGGTGCCGCCGCCGCGATCTGACCTTCAGCGCAAGCGGAAGCGTACCGGCAGCAAGGCCTCGCGCGGCGCGTCGGCGGGCAGCGAGCGCAGCGAGCGCACGGCGCGCAGGGCGGCATCGTCGAGAATGCGGTGGCCGCTCCCCTGTTCGATGCGGGCCGCCGTGACCTGGCCGTCCTCGCTGATGATGATGAGGACGAGCACCTCGCCTTCGAGGCCGCGGGCGATTGCCTCCTCCGGATAGAATTGCCCGCTGTCGTCGAGCTTCTTCAGGTGCTGGCGGACCGCCTGCGTCCAGGTTTTTGCCGCAACGGGCGGCTTCTCGCGCTTCTCCGGCCTGGGCGGGGGTGGCTTCGCGGGTGCCACCGCCGGCTTGGGCTGTTCGGGCAGGATGAATGGCGGGGGTGGCAGCGGAATCGGCGGCGGCTCGCGCAAGGTGACCGCGAGCGGCCGGCTGGCCGGTGGCGGGAGCGATGGCGTGATCAGGTGCGCGACGAAGGGCAGGAGATGCAGCAGGAGTGACGCAGCCAGCGCGAGCAAGAGCCGGTATTCGTTGCGGGTCGTGAGAAAATGCGGGCTGGCCAAAGGTGATGAGGGCGTCGATGAAGCCGGGTTGGGTGAGACAACTGCTCGCAATGATAATCGGGATGCACCTGGCAGTGCCGGTTCATGCCCAGTTCGGGCAGGGCGACCCGGCCGCCCGGCCGACCCCGACGGCGTTCGCGACCCGTCTCGAAGTGGGCGATCTCGAACAGGCGCAGGCGTGGCTGGACGCCGGCCTGCCGCCGGACTTCATGGGCAGCCGGATCGGCTCTGGCCTGATGATCGGCGCCTGGGAAGGCAATATCGAGATGATGCGGCTGTTCATCTCGCGCGGCGCCGACATCAACCGCATGAACGGCAACGGCGAGACGGCGATCATCCTTGCCGCCTGGCGCGGGCAACTCGAAGCCGTGAAATGGCTGGTCGCGCGCGGCGCGCGGATCAACGCGCCGCCGCGCCAGTGGTCGCCGCTCCACTACGCGGTCTTCGCCGGACATCGCCCGGTGGTCGATTACCTGATGGAGCAGGGGGCCGACATCAATGCCCTGAGCACCAACGGCTCGAGCGTACTGATGATGGCGATCTACGAAGGGCGCGAGGAACTGGCGCGCATGCTCATCGAGAAGGGCGCGGAACGCGGCTTCCGCAACGACTGGGGCGACGGCGCGCTGGAGTGGGCGATGCGCTACAACCAGTTGGGTGTCGCGCGGATGATCACCAATCCCGAAGAGTTCAACATTGCCATCAACAAGCCGAAGGAAAGCTGGGGCGAGCCGACCCGCTCGCTGCGCATGTCGCAGGAACTCGAAGAATTGATGGAGATGCGCGAGAAACTGGTCGAACGCGGCGAGTCGACCGCGGCGATCGACCGGCGGATCCAGGTCGAGCGCGTGCGCGTCATGCGCGCCGAAATCGACCGCCCGGCAACCCCGGAGCGCGCCGCGACGATGGAGATCACGGCCAGCCGCAAGGCGCCGAAGGAACAGTCGGCGCGGATCATCTACGACGACAAGGGCAAGGCGGTGAGCCCGAAGAAGCCGGCTGCAACGGACCCGGCCAGGAAAGGGAAGGATCGGTGAACGGGCTGCCGCCGCTGTGTTTCCGGCGCCTAGTTGACCGACATTACCGCCTTCACCAGCTCAGCCACGGTGCGTACGCCCATCTTTTCCATGACCCGCGCCCGGTGCGCCTCGACCGTCTTCATGCTGATGTCGAGTTCGTCGGCGACCTGCTTGTTGAGCTTGCCGGCGACGACCAGTTCCATGACTTCGCGTTCGCGCTGGGTGAGCAGGCGCAGGCGATGCTCGATCACGCTGTCACGCTGGCGGCGGGCCGAAAGCTGGCTGTCGAGTGCCAGCGCCCGGCGGATGCGCGAGAGCAGGTCCTCGTTGTTGAAGGGTTTTTCGATGAAGTCGCAGGCGCCGCGCTGCAGCGCCGAAACGGCCATCGGCACGTCGCCGTGGCCGGTGACGAAGATGACCGGCAATTGCGAACCGAGGGCATCGAGTTTTTCGTGCAGTTCGAGGCCGCTCGTCTGCGGCATGCGGACATCGAGGACGATGCAGCCGTGCATGCGCTCGTTGCGCGCGGCCAGGAAACTGTCGGCCGAGTCGTAGCAGGCGACGGCATAGCCTTCGCCTTCGAGCAGCCAGGTCATCGAATCGCGCATCGCCTCGTCGTCGTCGACGACGTGGATGGTCTGCAGGGGATCACTCATCTTCGTCTTCCTCGATCGGTACGGTGAAACGGAATCGGGTGCCGCCCTCGCGCCGCGGCTCGACCCACAGGCGGCCCTGGTGGAACTCGATGATCGAGCGGCAGATGGCGAGGCCGATGCCCATCCCTTCCGGCTTCGTCGTGTAGAACGGCGCGAAGATCCGCTCGATGTCTTCTTCCGGCAACCCGTGTCCCTGATCGCCGATTTCGACCTGCAGCCAGCGCGCGTCGATCCGGTGGGCGGAGATGTCGAGGCGGCGGCGCTCGACCGGTGTGTCGTGCATGGCCTCGATGCCGTTCCTGACCAGGTTGAGCAGGACCTGCTCGATCATGATGCGGTCGACGATGATTTTGGGCAAGTTTTCGGGCAGGTTGACGACGATCTGCGTGCTCGTGCGCCGCGCCTCGATGTCGGCGAAGGCGCGCGCTTCGTCGAGCAGTTCGGCCAGCGCGATCGGCTCGCGGTTGGGGTCGCTCTTCTTCACCATGTCGCGCATGCGGCGGATGATCTTGCCGGCGCGCTCGGCCTGGTCGCTGGCCTTCTGCATCGCCGACAACAGATCGTCGAAGTGGTAATTACCGGCATTCATGCGCTTGATGCAGCCGGCGCAATAGTTGGCGATCGCCGACAGCGGCTGGTTGAGTTCGTGCGCCAGCGACGAGGCCATTTCGCCCATGGTGATCAGGCGTGAGGTCTGTTCCAGGCGCTTCTGCTGCTGCAGGTTGACTTCGTCGATGTGCTTGCGGTCGGTGATGTCGGCGGCAAGCTGGACGCGCACGGTGCGCCCGTCGACCCAGCGGATGGCGCGCTCGTGCAGGTGATACCAGTGGCCGGAAAGGGCGTGCTGGATCTCGCCGTCGAAGATCTCGCAGGGGAGATCGGCGGGGGCGAGACTGGCTGGATCGCGGCTCAGGGCTTCCGGCGGCGGCCGGCAGGCGGCGGTGACCAGCGCCGAATCACGTCCTGCCGAGTCGAAGCCGAAGATGTTCTGGAAGGCGCGGTTGGCGAAGAGGATCTCGCCGCTTTGCACATCGGCGACATGCACTGCGGTGTCGAGGCCGTCGATGACCGTCACGAAGCGCTCGTGCGCCCGCTCGAGTTCGACCCGTGCCCGCCTCGGCTCGGTGATGTCGTTCATCGAGGCCATCCAGCCGATTTGCCGGCCGCCGGCATCGATCAGCGGCGAGAAATAGAGGCGGACATCGAAGCGCTCGCCGTTCTTGCGCATGATCCGCATCTCGAAGCCGCTGGCCGGAGCGTTGCCGGCCAGCGCCGTATCAATGTTGTATTGCAGTTGCTCGAATTCTTCCGGCGGCCAGTAGGGGTAAGGCGGCGCGACGCCGACCAGTTCGGACTCGGCGAAGCCGGTCATGCGGCAGAAGGCGGCATTGACGAAGGTGATGCGGCCCTCCAGGTCGATCGCGCGCAGGCCGGTGACCAGCGACTGCGACATTGCCTGGCGGAAAGCGTAGGCGGCACGCAACTGCTCCTCGGTCTCGGCGCGGCCGCGCGCATGGCGCCGCAACTGGAGCAGCGTGGCCGTGGCGAGCAGGGTCAGGAAGACGATCAGCGCCGCCGGGACGAAGGGCAGCCAGGAGCCGCCGCCGCGATACGCGACGATGTTGAGCCCGAGCCGGTTGCTCGGCAGGTCGAGGCTGATCGATCCCGAGATCCGGCGGTCGGTCGGGCGGACCGAGGTGTTACTGAAAACCTCGCGGTTCTCCGCGTCGACCACGGATAGGCTGTAACGCGTGGTGAAGCTGGCCGGCAGGGTGACGCGCAACAGTCCCTCGAGCGACTGTATGGCGATGAAGGCGCCGAGGTCGCTACTACCCCGCTGCACCGGCAGGATCAGGTCATTGGCGGGACGCTGGTCGGCGCCCGGATAGTCGGGCGAGAACAGCGGGCGGCGCGTGCGCAGCGCTTCCTGCAGCGCAGCCATCCGGATGCCGGTCAATTGCTCGCCGACGAAAGTCGCGGTCGACTCGTTGGGGGCGACCCATTCGACCTTGCCCTCGGTGCCGACCCAGATGATGGCGCCGATTTCCGGGTTGTCGCGCACATAGCGGCTGGCCTTCACCTGAAAGGCTTCGTAGATGAGCTGGCGGAATTCCTGCTCGCGCCCGAGCCCGGTTAGGAAATCCTGGTGCGCGTGCAGGCGCGCCTCGATCGTGCGCTCGGCCCAGTGCATGTCGCCTTCGAGCGCCGACAGCGCGGTGTCCTGTTCGCGCCATTGCAGCAAGGCGGTGACGATCAGCATGGCCAGCGCGAAGATGCCGATGGCGGCGTAGGGCGCGAGCCATAACCAGGTCTGCTTGGGCTGGCGGGGCGGGGGGCGGACGAACATGGGACGATTCTTCGCCTGCCGGGGGCGCTCGGCCATTGGTAGATACCCTAATCGCTTAACGCCAGTTCAGCACCAGCGGCAGCAGCAGCGCGGTCAGCGCACCGTTCAGCCCCATCGCCAGCGCTGCGAAGGCGCCCGCCTGCTCGCTGACCTGGAAGGCGCGGGCGGTGCCAATGCCGTGCGCGGCGACGCCGATGGCGAAACCGCGGATCGCCGGGTCGCGCAGCTTAATCGCATCGAAGATGTACCGCGCGCCGACGGCGCCGAGGATGCCGGTGACGATCACCAGCACGGCGGTCAGCGACGGAATGCCGCCGATGCGCTCGGCGATGCCCATGGCGATCGGCGTCGTCACCGACTTGGGGGCGAGCGAAAGCTGCGTCGGCAGGCTGGCGCCGAACAGGCGGGCGATGGCGATGGCCGACAGCGCGGCGGTCAGGCTGCCGGCGACGAGTCCCGCCAGCACGGGCACCAGCATCGTGCGGACGCGGCGGAACTGCATGTAGAGCGGAATGGCGAGCGCCACGGTGGCCGGGCCGAGCAGGAAATGCACGAACTGGGCGCCGGCGAAGTAGGTTTCGTAGCTGGTTGCGGTCAACGTCAATAAAAGTACCAAAATCGTGACGGCGATCAGCACCGGGTTGGCCAGCGGATTCATGCCGGAACGCCGGTAGAGCCAGAAGGCGGCCTGATAGGCGAGCAGCGTCACGGTCAGCCCGAGCAGCGGCGAGGCCGAAAGATAGACCCAGATTTCGTTGAGTTGTGGGGTCATGGTGCTTCTCCCGGCGCCGTCTGGCCGCGCATGCACAGCTTCATCACCAGCGCCGTCACCACCAGCGTCGCTGCCGTGCTGATCAGCAGCGACAGCAGAAGCGGCAGCCATTCGTCGGCGACGCGGTGCAGATGGATCATGATCCCGGTGCCGGCCGGCACGAAGAGCAGCGACAGGTGTTGCAGCAGATTCTGGCTGGTCGTTTTCAGTTCGTGCCCTGGCCCGCCGCGCAGTACCAGGGCGACGAACAGGAACAGCATGCCGAGCACCGGGCCGGGCACCGGCAGGCCCAGGCCGCGGGGGACGACTTCGCCGGCGAGCTGGAAAACGAGCAGAGTGGTTAGCGATGCGAGCATGGTCATCCTCCAAAGAAAAAGCGGCGGCGGGAACACCCGCGCGCCGCTCCGGTTTTTGCCCCTTTCGGGGCGTCGACCGCGACAGCCTTAGGCCATCGCCTCGTACAGCGGCAGGGTCAGGAACTCCGGGTAATCCGGGGTCAGCGACATCTTGTCGAAGATGACCGCAGCCTGATCATAGCTGGCCGTGTCCTCACCCTGGGCGGTGACGGTGGCCTTCACCTTGGCCAGTTCCTCGGCGATCATCGGGCGCACCATCGCTTCGGTGACCTTGCGGCCGTCGTCGAGGATGCCCTTCGGCGAAACGACCCACTGCCAGACTTGCGAGCGGGAGATTTCGGCGGTGGCGGCGTCTTCCATCAGGTTGTGGATCGGCACGCAGCCGTTGCCGGCCAGCCAGCTACCGAGGTAGTGGATGCCGACGTTGATGTTGTTGCGCAGGCCGGCTTCGGTGATCGGCGTGGTCGGGCGGAAGTCGAGCCACTGTTGCGGACCGAAGGAACCTTCGACCTGCTTCTCGAACTGGTTCGGCTTGTCGCCCAGCACCTTGACGAATTCTTCCATGGCGATCGGCACCAGGCCCGGGTGGGCCACCCAGCCGCCGTCGAAGCCGTCGTTGGCGTCGCGGGTCTTGTCGTGGCGGATGCCGGCCAGCGCCTTTTCGTTGGCGACCGGATCGTTCTTGATCGGGATCAGGGCCGACATGCCGCCCATCGCCGGGGCGCCGCGCTTGTGGCAGGCCTGCACCAGTGCCAGGGCGTAGGAGCGCATGAACGGCACTTCCATGGTGATGGCGCCGCGCTGGGCCAGGCAGAAGTCCTTGTTCTTCTTGAACTTCTTGATGCACGAGAAGATGTAGTCCCAGCGCCCGGCGTTGAGGCCGGCGGAGTGGTTGCGCAGTTCGTAGAGGATTTCTTCCATCTCGAAGGTGGCGAGGATGGTTTCGACCAGCACGGTGGCCTTGATGGTGCCCTGCGGCACCCCGCAGTGGTCCTGGGCCATGACGAAGGCGTCGTTCCACAGGCGGGCTTCGAGGTGGCTTTCCATCTTCGGCAGGTAGTAGAACGGGCCGGCGCCGCGGGCGATCTGTTCCTTGGCGTTGTGGAAGAAGACCAGACCGAAGTCGAACAGGCCGCCGGCAACACGCTGACCGTCAACGAGGACGTGCTTTTCGTCGAGGTGCCAGCCGCGCGGACGAATCTGCAGGGTGGCGATCTTGTCGTTGAGCTTGTACTCCTTGCCGGCTTCGTTGATGAAGGACAGTTCGCGGCGGATCGCCTTGTAGAGGTTCACCTGGCCCTGGATCTGGTTGTCCCAGTTCGGGCTGTTGGAATCCTCGAAGTCGGCCATGTAGGAATCGGCGCCCGAGTTGAAGGCGTTGATGATCATCTTGGCTTCGACCGGGCCGGTGATCTCGACGCGGCGGCACTGCAGCGCGGCCGGGACCGGGGCGACCTTCCAGTCGCCTTCGCGGACGTGCTTGGTTTCCGGCAGGAAGTCCGGCATTTCGCCGGCGTCGATGCGCGCCTGGCGCGCGACGCGGGCCTTGAGCAGTTCCTGGCGGCGGGCTTCGAAGGCGCGGTGCAGCTTGGCGACGAATTCAAGCGCCTCGGTGCTGAGGATGGATTCCCATTCGGGCTTCACGGGGGCGGTGATTTGCATTCCGGCGGGCAGGTTGAGGGCCATGCGTTTCTCCTGGTGGATGTGGTTTGGAATGTTGCGATGAAGCGGATTGTATGCCTCGATATCGGCATGAAAAACCGGCTTCAGATCATTTCATTTATTACCTCAGGTATATAATGGGTCGCCATGGACCGCCTCAAGCAGATCGAAGCCTTCGTCGCGGTGGCCACGCGCGGCAGCCTCTCCGCCGCCGCCCGCGCCGCGGACGTGACGCCGGCGATCATCGGCCGGCGCATCGACGCGCTCGAGGGGCGGCTCGGGGTCAAGCTGCTGCTGCGCACCACGCGCCGCGTCACCGTCACCTTCGAGGGGCAGGCCTTCCTTGAGGACTGCCAGAAGCTGCTCAACGACCTTGCCAACGCCGAGGCAGCGGTTTCCCTCGGCGGCCTGCGCGCGGGCGGCCACCTCAAGCTCACGGCGCCGGCCGGCTTCGGGCGCCAGCACGTGGCGCCGCTGGTCGGCGAATTCATGCGCACCAATCCCGAGGTCACGGTCAACCTCGATCTCTCCGACCGCCTGGTCGACCTGATCAACGAGAACATCGACTGCGCCGTCCGCATCGGCGAACTGACCGACTCCAGCCTGGTCAGCGTGCGCCTGGGGGAGATGCGCCGCATGGTCGTCGCCAGCCCGGCCTACCTCGTCGAGCGTGGCGTCCCGCGCACGCCCGACGACCTCGCCCGACACAACTGCCTGTCGCTCGGCCAGCAGCGCGGCTGGGTCTTCCGCGACCCGGACACCGGCGAGGTCGAAGCGCGCAAGGTCGGCGGCAACTTCGAGTGTAACGACGGCGCCGTGCTGCACGAATGGGCGCTCGCCGGCCGTGGCCTCGCGTGGCGCTCGCTGTGGGAGGTCGGCCGCGATTTGAAGGAAGGCCGGCTCACCTCGGTGCTCGACGCCTGGCAGGCGCCGCCGATGGGCATCTACGCCGTCTTCCCGCAGCGCCGCCACCTGCCGCTGCGCGTGCGGCTGTTCATCGACCTGCTCAAGGAAAACTACGGGCGCCCGAGCTACTGGGAACTGCGGTGAAGGTGCCGACCTACCGCGCGCTCGGCGTGCTCTGCGTCGCCCTCGGTGCCGTCGGCGCGGTGCTGCCGCTGCTGCCGACGACGCCCTTCCTGCTCCTTGCCGCCTGGTTCTTCGCCCGCTCGCACCCGGAGTGGGAGGCGAAGCTGCTGGCGCACCCGCGCTGGGGGCCGGCGATCCTCGCCTGGCGCGACCACCGCGCGATTCCGCTGGCCGCCAAACGCCTGGCGACGTTGTTGCTCGCCATCAGCGCCGGCGGCGGATTGCTGACGCTCGATGCGCCGTGGCGCTACGCGCCGCTGGCGGTCGGCGTCGTCGTGTTCGCGTGGATGTGGACGCGTCCGTCGCGCTGATCGCGCCGGAATTCCCCCCTTCAGCGACGTCGACCGCAAGCGGCCAGTGCATCGGCCACCGCCTGCCAGGCGGCGAGCTTGTCGGCGAGGGTGCGCCCGGCGTGGGCCGGGCTGGTCGAGGGCAGGCGGGTCCCGGCGGCGCCGGGCGGGAGCCGGCAGTGGCGACGGAAGAGCGCAGCAGCGGCGGAGCCGTTGAAGAAGACGTGGCGGATGCCCGGCTGCGCGGCGAAGAAGGCGGCGAAGTCGTTGGGCTCCGCGGTGTCGTGGTCGATGGCGGTGTCGAGGCTGCCCGGGCGGGTGCAGGCGTGGAGGACGTCCCACAGCGCGATGCCGGAAGCGGCCAGGCGGTCGGCGCGCTCGGGGTAGGGCAGGGCGGAGTCGAAGCCGAGCAGGGCGCCCATGATCGGCCAGAAGGCGTTGCGCGGGTGGGCGTAGTACTGCCCGGCGGCGAGCGAGGCGCGCCCCGGCATGCTGCCGAGGATCAGGATGCTGGCCTCGGGCGAGGCGATGGGGGGAAAGCCGCGCGCCAGGTCGGGCATTCCTCAGCCGAAACTGAAAAAGGCCCGACGCCCGTCGCTTATCCGATCGATTTCAGCGCAGGGAATCCTGCACCGACCGGAACTGGCGAACCCACGGCCGGTTGGCGCGCAACTCGGGCGGCAGTGCAGCGATGGCGGCGCGCGCCGCGGACATCGTGCCGAATACGCCGAAGAACAGGTTGTAGCGCTCGCGCTGATCGTGCTCGGTAACGGAAAAGGCGAGCGAGTCCAGCGCCAGTTGCTCGACATTGCGATCGATGAAGCGCGCCATGTCGGCCTGGCTGGGAGAGGTCACCAGTTGTACGGTGTACGCCTTGGGGTTCTGCTGGAGCAGCCAAGCGCTGTCATGGAGCACCGCGGCACCGGCGGCGCTCTGCATGCCCAGCTTGCGCACGGTGGCGCGCAGGTCGCCGAGGCTCTTCTCGAGACCCGACACCTTGCCCGAGACCTGGTCGATGCGCGCTTGCTGCTGTGCATCGGTCGTCTGTTGGGCGGCTTCTCGCGCCGAGAGTCCGGCCACCTGGCTGCCGATCTCGGTGATCCGGGCCTGGTTTTGTGCGATCGCCGATTCGCTGCCGGCGGGGGCGAAGGCCGGCACCCACTTGACCATGGCGAAACCTGCCACGGTCAGCAGCAGCAGGGCGGCGATGCCAAGATGCGTCCATTTGAACCTGTCCCGGGTGTCATCCCGATGGTCCGCCAGCGCGGTGGCCACCGTGCCGATTGCCCCGTCGAGGCGCCGCGTCTCCGTCTGCAATACCCAGACGAGGCGCTGCAAGTCCTGAAACTCGGCGTAGTGCTCGCGCTGCAGGGCTCCCAAACCGTCAAGGCGCGCCGCGACGATCGCGTGCTGCCTTTCGGCTTCCTCGCGAACCGCCTCGATGCGGTTCTTGTTGCCGCGTGTCGCCGTATCCAGCAACTCGCAGGTGATGTCAAACTGATCCAGGCGCGCGTGTTGCTCGGCGAGAATCCGCTCCTGCGCCTTGAACAGACCTTCCAGCGAACCGATGCCGGCGTCGAGTCGCGCCAGGTCAGCGCCGATGCGCGCATTGTTGCTGGCTAGGCGAGTGTCCCAGCGCTGCTCGCTGTCGGCCAGCCACGCGCGCGTTTCGTCGCGAATCGAGTCCATCCGCTGTTCCGCGGCCTTGGCATGTCCGGCTAACGCCAGGCCCTGCTGCTGCAAATCGGCGCCGAGCTGGTGCATCTGGGTCGATATGACGCCGCCGGACTGGCGCATTTCGGCCAGCTCGCTGTCGATGCGGCGATTGTTTTCGGCGTAGAGCGCGGTCAACTCGTCATAGTCATGCAGGACGCGGTCAAGCTGCGCGTTGATTTCCCTGGGTGTCACGCTGGAGCCGTTCGCCTGGGTGAGTTCCAGCAACCGCGCCATCTTCGGTTTGATGAGCGGGATCTGTGTCGCCAGCGGGTCGGCAGACAGGTTTTCAAGCTGGTCAGTGGTGGGAATCGGCAGTTCTGCGGTCTTGGTCATGGTCGACCTCCTTGTAGTGGATTCACAAGTTTGCTGCTGCAGTGGCAGAAGCAACAGCGGACTCCGGCGCATCCTAGCCGACGAAAGGGCATTCCTCGATCGTTTCCCCGGATGGTCGCTTCCCGGGTGTTGTATGTGCGCAACCGTCGCTGTTCCAGATCAGACAAGCGGATCGACGAATGATTCGGCATTCAGGGAAGAGTTGCGCTGCGCGAACCGGCGAATGAAAAAGGCCGGCACCTTGTGAGTGCCGGCCTCGCTGCTACCGGATGGGGTAGCGAAAGAAGCTTAGTGGAACTGCTCTTCTTCGGTGGAGCCGGTGAGGGCCTTGACGGAGGAGGAACCGCCCTGGATGACGGTGGTGACGTCGTCGAAGTAGCCGGCGCCGACTTCCTGCTGGTGCGAGACGAAGGTGTAACCCTTGTCGCGGGCAGCGAATTCCGGCTCCTGAACCATATTGACGTAATGCTTCATGCCTTCGCCGCCGGCGTAGGCGTTCGCGAACTGGAAGGTGTTGTACCAGTTGATGTGGATACCGGCGAGGGTGATGAACTGGTACTTGTAGCCGAGTGCGGAAAGGTCTTCCTGGAAGGAAGCGATCTGCGAGTCGTTGAGGTTCTTCTTCCAGTTGAACGACGGCGAGCAGTTGTACGACAGGAGCTTGCCGGGGCAGGCGGCCAGCACGGCTTGCGCGAATTCACGGGCGAAACCGATATCGGGCACGCCGGTTTCGCACCAGACGAGGTCGGCGTACGGGGCGTAGGCGACGCCGCGGGAAATCGACTGCTCCAAGCCGTTCTTGACGCGGTAGAAACCTTCCTGGGTGCGCTCGCCGGTGAGGAACGGCTTGTCGTTCTCGTCGTAGTCGGAGGTCAGCAGGTTGGCGGCTTCGGCGTCGGTACGCGCCAGGATCAGGGTCGGAACGCCCATGACGTCGGCGGCGAAACGGGCGGAGATCAGCTTTTCGCAGGCTTCACGGGTCGGGACGAGCACCTTGCCGCCCATGTGGCCACACTTCTTGACGGCAGCCAGCTGGTCTTCGAAGTGAACACCGGCGGCACCGGCGACGATCATGTTCTTCATCAGTTCGAAGGCGTTGAGGACGCCACCGAAACCGGCTTCGGCGTCGGCGACGATCGGCAGGAAGTAGTCGATGAAGCCTTCGTCGCCGGGGCCGACGCCGCGCGACCACTGGATTTCGTCGGCGCGCTTGAAGGTGTTGTTGATGCGGCGAACCATGGTCGGAACGGAGTCGTAGGCATACAGCGACTGGTCCGGGTACATGGTTTCGGAGGTGTTGCCGTCGGCGGCGACCTGCCAGCCGGAGAGATAGACGGCTTCGAGGCCAGCCTTGGCCTGCTGCATGGCCTGGCCGGCGGTGATGGCCCCGAAGGCGTTCACATAGCCCTTCTTGGCGCCGCCGTTGACCTTGGCCCACAGGTTTTCCGCACCACGCTTGGCCAGGGTGTAATCGATTGGCAGGGAGCCGCGCAGGCGGACGACGTCGGCAGCGGAGTAGCCGCGCTTGATGCCTTTCCAGCGGGGGTTTTCAGCCCAGTCTTTTTCGAGGGCGGCGATTTGCTGTTCGCGAGTGCTCATGTGTATTCCTCAAGGTTTGGATTTTGGAGGGTTACGAGTTTCCGCCGAGGCGTTTCAGCCTGCCTGGGCGATGGAGGAATTATAGAGAGTTTCTTGCACAGCAGCAATAGTCTTATATAAGACATAAGACAAAATAATCATCAATGAAAACAGTGTGATGAAATTAACGTTTCATGATGTGAAATGCGAATTGTATCCGTGAAATGCAATTGGCTTGCATCAGCACAATGGCTTGCTGCTCACCAGCACACCATCGTCGTCAACATAGACGAACTCGCCGGGATTGAAGGTGACGCCGCCGAAGGTGACGGCGATGTCGCGGTCGCCGGCGCCCTTCTTGATGCTCTTCTGCGGGTGGGTATTGAGGGCGCGCACGCCGATGTCGATGCCGTTGATGTCGCCCGAGTCGCGGATGCAGCCATAGACGACGACGCCTTCCCAGCCGTTCTTGTGGGCGAGGATGGCGAGCTGGTCGCCGACCAGAGCGCAGCGCAGCGAACCGCCGCCATCGATGACGAGCACCTTGCCGCCGCCGTCTCCGGCGAAAGCTTCGCGAACCAGCGAGTTGTCCTCGAAGACCTTGAGCGTGACGATCTCGCCGGAAAAGCTGTTGCGGCCGCCATAGCGCTGGAACATCGGGGCGACGACGCGAACGGTCCTGCCGAGTTCGGCTTCGAATTCATCGCAGAGATCAGGGGTCTTGAAGGTCATGGTGGAGTCCTCGAAATGGAAAAGCCGTGCAATGGTGCACGGCTTTCGGGGTGGTTGGCAATCGTTCAGACGACGGCTTCGCTCTTTTCCTCTTCGAAGTCGAGCCGGATTTTGCCCTCCTTGTCGAGGTCGACCGTGACATGCCCGCCACTGGCCAGCTTGCCGAACAGCAATTCGTCGGCGAGCGCCGAGCGGATGGTGTCCTGGATCAGGCGTGCCATCGGGCGGGCGCCCATCTGCGGGTCGAAGCCCTTCTCGGCGAGCATTTCCTTCACGGCTTCGGTGAAGTGCGCCTCCACCTTTCTTTCGTGAAGCTGCTCCTCGAGCTGCATCAGGAACTTGTCAACGACGCGCAGGATGACCTCGTGGTCGAGAGCGGCGAAGGAGATGGTCGCATCGAGCCGGTTGCGGAACTCGGGGGTGAACATGCGCTTGATTTCGGCCATCTCGTCACCGGTCTGCCTGGTACTGGTGAACCCCATACTGGACTTGTTCAGGTCGGCGGCGCCGGCGTTGGTGGTCATGATGATGACCACGTTGCGGAAATCGGCCTTGCGTCCGTTGTTGTCGGTGAGCGTGCCGTGATCCATGACCTGCAACAGGATGTTGAAGATGTCCGGGTGCGCCTTTTCGATTTCGTCGAGCAGTAGCACGCAGTAGGGCTTCTTGGTGACCGCCTCGGTCAGCAGACCGCCCTGATCGAACCCGACATAGCCGGGCGGCGCGCCGATCAGCCGGGAGACGGCATGACGCTCCATGTATTCGGACATGTCGAAGCGCACCAGCTCGATGCCCAGGCAATAGGCGAGCTGCTTGGCGACCTCGGTCTTGCCGACCCCGGTCGGGCCGCTGAACAGGAAGGAGCCGATCGGCTTGCCCGGATTCCCGAGTCCGGAGCGTGCCATCTTGATCGCCCTGGCCAGCGCGTCGATCGCCTTGTCCTGGCCGAAGACGACGGCCTTGAGGTCGCGGTCGAGATTCTTCAGCGCGCCACGGTCGTCGAGCGTGACATGCTGCGACGGGACGCGGGCGATCTTGGCGACGATCTCCTCGATGTCGGTCTTGTTGATGACCTTCTTCTGCTTTGACTTGGGCAGGATGCGCTGCGCCGCACCGGCCTCGTCGATGACGTCGATCGCCTTGTCTGGCAGGTGGCGGTCGGTGATGTAGCGGGCTGCGAGTTCGGCCGCCGACGAGATTGCCGTCGCCGAGTACTTGATGCCGTGATGCGCCTCGAAACGCGCTTTCAATCCCTTGAGGATTTCGATGGTCTCGGACACCGATGGCTCGCTGACGTCGATCTTCTGGAAGCGCCGGGAAAGCGCGCTGTCCTTCTCGAAGATGCCGCGGAACTCGGTATACGTCGTCGCGCCGATGCACTTCAACTGGCCGGACGAGAGCGCCGGCTTGAGCAGGTTGGAGGCATCGAGCGTGCCGCCGGACGCGGAGCCGGCGCCGATCAGCGTATGGATTTCGTCGATGAACAGGATGGCATTGGGGTTGTCGCCCAGTTGCTTGATCACGCCCTTGAGGCGCTGCTCGAAGTCGCCACGGTACTTGGTGCCGGCCAGCAGCGAGCCCATGTCCAGCGAATAGACGTTGGCCTTGACCAGAATATCGGGAACATCGCCCTCGACGATGTCGCGCGCCAAGCCTTCGGCAATCGCTGTCTTGCCGACGCCGGCCTCGCCGACCAGCAGCGGGTTGTTCTTGCGCCGGCGGCACAGGGTCTGGATGACGCGCTCGATCTCCTTGTCACGACCGATCAGCGGGTCGATCTTCCCCTGCAGCGCCAGGGCGTTGAGGTTGATCGTGTATTGTTCGAGCGGACCGGATTGTTCCTTTTCGCCTTCGGTTTCGACTTCGCCCTCGGTCGGCGCCTTCTGCTGCGGCACCTTGGCGATGCCATGCGAGATGAAATTCACCACATCGAGGCGCGTGACGCCCTGTTTCTGAAGAAAATAGACGGCGTGCGAGTCCTTCTCGCCGTAGATGGCAACCAGTACGTTGGCGCCATTCACTTCCTTCTTGCCGGACGACTGGACGTGCAGGATGGCGCGCTGGATGACACGCTGGAAGCCGAGCGTCGGCTGGGTGTCGATGTCGTCCTCGCCGGAAACCGTCGGCGTGTGCTCGTTGATGAAATTGGTCAGATCCTTGCGCAGCGATTCGGGCTTGGCGCCACAGGAGCGCAGGGCTTCAGCCGCCGACGGGTTGTCGATCAGCGCCAGCAGCAGATGCTCAACGGTGATGAACTCGTGACGCTTCTGCCGTGCTTCGACAAAAGCCATGTGCAGGCTGACTTCGAGTTCCTGGGCAATCATCAATCTTCCTCCATGATGCAAGCGAGCGGGTGCTGGTGCTGCCGGGCAAACGCACCTACCTGTTCAACCTTGGTCGCGGCGATGTCGCGCGGGAACAGCCCGCAGACGCCACGACCTTCGTTGTGAACTTTGAGCATGATTCTTGTCGCCTGTTCAGTATTCATGGCAAAAAAACGCTGAAGGACGACGATCACGAACTCCATCGGCGTGTAATCGTCGTTCAGCAACAGCACCTTGTACATCTTCGGAGGCATCGCCTTGGCACGTTGTGCCTCGAGCAGACTCCCTTCCTGAGATTTCGTAGCCATCAAACAGATTCTATACAGTCCATTCCATTGTGCAACTTTGTGCAACTGCTACCCGACCCGGAAAACTTCCGGAAAGTACTGCATTTTCCGTAGCTTATGCTGCGCCGCGTCAATAAAACTTGTTGACGCAGTGCGACGACGGGGGTAGAAAGCGCTTGTGTTTGGATTCACGTTGCATCAAGGTTGCCGTGCGCACCGGGTCGCTGAATTCAAACAGGGAGTCGGGGAGACCCGTAATTTATTCGTTTTTTGTAAGAAAGTTGCAAACATGGCAATCGGTACTATCAAGTGGTTCAATGATTCCAAGGGCTTTGGCTTCATCACTCCTGACGATGGCAGCGAAGATCTTTTCGCACATTTCTCGGCAATCAACATGAATGGTTTCAAGACCTTGAAGGAAGGGGAAAAGGTTTCCTTCGACGTCGTCCAGGGCCCCAAGGGCAAGCAGGCCTCCAACATCCAGCGCGCCTGATTTCCAGGCTGCACGCCAGATGAAGCCCTTCCGTCAGGACGGGCTTTTTTGTTTCAGGCAACGATGATTTCGTCCTGACGCCTGTCGCCCAGGTTGTCGGTCCAGGTCACGGTGAGGCGATCGCCGGTCTTGATCCCGCGCGCCTTGAAGGCGAAGAGCGGATTCTTCGAGACCGATGTGTTGAGTTGCCCGTCGATCAGCGGCTTGCCGTTGTGGAGGAGGGCAAAGGTCTGGATGAAGTTGGCGGCGAGGACCTGCCCCTTTTCATCCTTGCGCTGCCCGGTTTCCATCGGGTGCTGCATCAGGATGCGGATATCCGCGATTTCGCCCTGGACCTGGGCGCGTATCTTGATCTGATCAGCCATGTTCAGCCTCCGCAGCCTCCTAGGGTCACCCTGATTTCGCGGAAAGCGACATGGGACTTCCCGTCGCCCGCCTTGACGACCGCCCGGATGCGGGTGGTCTCCGCCAGTTTCAACTGCAGGCGGCAGTAAGGAAGCGCAGCGCCGACGAAGTCGATGGCGGCACACAGCGGCATCGGGTTCTTGTCAGCGAAGACGGCAATGTTCCGCGTGCCGGGAACCTGGCTGGTGATCTCGACCTCGACCTTGGCGCCATTCTCGGCAATTTCGGGGCCGACGATGAGCACGTCGCGCGACTCGGCTGCCGCGCCGGTGCCATAGGCCTTGAGTGCTTCGCCGATGGTGCGTGCCGTGAAAGCCGCACGATTCCACTCTGCCGCCAGTACGCGCCCCGGCACCAGCAGGCCGGTGCCGAGCCAGGGTGCGAGAAGCGCGACGGTAGTGCCGCCCTTCAGCAGTTTGCGACGCAGTTCGATCATCTTGTCTCGCGCAGTGAGGTTCAGGGTGCCAGCCAGTGGCCGGATTTGCCGCCCGACTTCTCGAGCAGGCGGATGTTCTCGATGCGCATGCCGCGGTCGACGGCCTTGCACATGTCGTAAATGGTCAGCAACCCCACCGCCGCGGCAGTCATGGCCTCCATTTCGACGCCGGTACGCCCGAAACACGCGGCGGTCGCCTCGCAATGGACGGCACCGGCGGCTTCATCGATGACGAATTCGGCAGCGACGCGGGTCAGGGCCAACGGGTGGCACAGCGGAATCAGATCACCGGTGCGCTTGGCAGCCTGGATGGCGGCAATGCGGGCAATGCCCAGCACGTCGCCCTTCTGCGCCGAGCCGTCGCGAATCAACGCCAAGGTCGTCGGCTGCATGTGTATGCTGCCGCCGGCGCGGGCGACGCGGAACGTTTCGGCCTTGCCGCCGACATCGACCATGTGCGCCCGGCCGGCCGTGTCGAAATGGGTAAGTATTTGATCAGTCACGATTTGTTACGTTTTGTTACGAGTTGGCGGCGCGATCGTCAACCAAGGCAATGTATCATATTTGGATGCATTTTTCTCATCGCCTGCTCTGCGGATTCCTGGTCTTTGGCCTGATCTCACAGCCAATGCGTGCCGACGATCTCCCCGAACTGGGCGACGTGGCGAGCAACGAACTCTCGCTGGCAACCGAAAAGAAAATCGGTCAGAAGATCATGGACGAGATTCGCTGGCACGAGCCGTCTTATCTCGACGATCCGGACGTTGAGAATTATCTGAATCAGCTCGGTGCGCGTCTTGTCGCCGTCAGCAATGATCCCGGAATGGGCTTCCAGTTCTTTGCAATCGATGACATGAGTATCAACGCCTTTGCGATGCCGGGCGGCTTCATCGGCGTCCATGTCGGGTTGCTGCTGGCGGCGCAGACCGAATCAGAGCTTGCCGGCGTTCTTGCCCACGAAATATCGCACGTGACCCAGCGCCACATCGCGCGCCAGGTGTACCAGTCGAAACAACTGTCGATGGCTTCGATGGTCGCCATGGGGCTCGCACTGCTTGCCGCGCGCTCCAGCCCGCAGGGGGCCATGGCGGCGATCAGCACGACGCAGGCGGGGGCGATATCGGCGCAACTGGCTTTCTCGCGTGATTTCGAACGCGAATCCGACCGCCTCGGTTTCGAAATCCTGCGCCGGGGGGGCTACGATGTGCGCGGAATGTCGGCGTTCTTCGGGCGTCTGCAGCAGTCAACCCGTCAGTACGAGAACAATGCCACCGCTTACCTGCGGACCCATCCGCTATCCGGCGAGCGTATGTCCGACATGCAGAATCGCGAACGGCCCGTTGCCTACCGTCAGGTTGCCGACAGCCCGGAATTTCATCTGGTGCGGGCCAGGGTGCGGGCATTGCAGGGGCGCCCCAGCGACGCGGCCAAGGAGTTCGCAGACCTCTTGCGTGACCGCAAGTACGCTTCCGAGGCAAGCACGCGCTATGGACTGGCGGTCGCTCTCGCCCGCAACCGGGACTGGGCGGCCGCCGAACAGGAGCTGGTGGCGGTGCGCAAGCTCAAGGTGGCGTCGCCGATGATCGACCGGCAACTCGCCGAGGTCAAGATTGGCCGTGGCGATAAGGATGCTGGCCTGACGCTTTACCGTGAGGCGATGGTCCGCTACCCGCTTAACATGCCGTTGCTCTATGGCTACGGGGGCGCCCTGCTCGCCGAGAAGCAGTTTGCCGCTGCCCTCAGGTTTGCCGACGACCAATTGCAGAGCCACCCTCAGGATGCGCGTTTTCTCAAGTTGCGGGCGGATTCCTATGCCGGTCTCGGGCGCCGTTCGCAGCATCATCTGGCACTGGCGGAACTGACGGCGCTCAAGGGACAGACTGCCGGGGCAATCGAACAACTGCAACTGGCGCAACAGGCCGGTGATGCGAACTTCTACGAAATGTCGATGATCGACGGGCGCCTGCGCGAGATGAAGAAGCTGCAGATCGAGGAAATGAAGGAACGGCGGAATTAAGGGTAGAATCCGCTATCGTCATATTGGATGGCCCGCCATGGAAATTGATCGCGATCTTGATGTGAAGGGGCTCAACTGCCCGCTCCCGATACTCCGTACCAAGAAGGCCTTGGCTGAAATGGAAACCGGCCAGGTGCTTCGCGTGCAGGCGACCGACCCGGGTTCGGTCAAGGATTTTGCGGCATTTGCCAAGCAGACCGGGAATGAGTTGCTGGAACAGAACGAAAAAAACCGGGTCTTCGAGTTCTGCCTCAAGCGCAAATAGATCCAGCCTTTCACGCGTTTCTTGAAGATCGGCGGGCACCGCAGGGATCTCCCGCTGCCTGGCGTTTCGAAGACCCGGTCGACTGCCTGACGGTTTTCGACGACGCCGGTCTGGACGCAGCGCTGAAGGCTGTCGAAGGCGATGGTCTATGGTCCGTCGCCGCGCTCGACTTCGAGTTGGGTTATCTCCTCGAGCCGGCGGCAGCACCCGCCGGGTGGTCGCCGTCGGCTGAGCGCCCGCTCGCGCGCTTCTGGCGGTTCCGGCGCCGTTGCGCCATGACTGCCGAGGCCGCCGGGAGGTGGCTTGTGGAGAAGGGGGGCGGGCATCCGGCGGGGATTGGCAGGCTGCGCGCGGGCATCGACGAAAATCGGCATGCGGCGGCGGTCGACCGCATCCGGGACTACATTTCCGCCGGCGACTGTTATCAGGTGAACCTTACCTTTCCACTGACATTTCAGTGGTTTGGCCATCCTCTGGCGCTCTACGCCAGGCTGCGCTCCCGCCAGCCGGTCAGCTACGGCGGCTTCCTCGGCGATGCCGCGGGAGGCATCGTTTCGCTGTCTCCGGAACTTTTCCTGGAACGGGAAGGTAATCGTCTGGTCACCCGACCGATGAAGGGAACGCTGGCGCGTGGGCAACCTGCAGAGCGCCTGCGCGCTTCGGTCAAGGACCGGGCCGAGAACCTGATGATCGTCGACTTGCTGCGCAACGATCTCGGCCGGGTCGCGGCGAACGGCAGTGTCAAGGTCGACCGCCTGTTCGCGATCGAGGGTTACCCGACGCTCTGGCAGATGGTGTCGGAAGTGTCTGCGGACGCTCCCGGCATCGGTCTTGCGGCAATTCTCCGCGCGCTCTTTCCCTGTGGCTCGGTCACCGGGGCCCCGAAAATCCGCTCGATGCAGATTCTCGGAGAACTGGAAGGCCGGTCGCGCGGCCTGTATACCGGGGCGTTCGGCTGGATCACGCCGAATGGTGATCTCCGCCTGAACGTCGCCATCCGCACGCTGGAGTTGGCACCGGACCGGACCGGGCGGATGGGCATCGGCAGTGGCATCGTCGCCGATTCCGAAGCGGCGGCCGAATGGCGGGAATGCATGCTCAAGGCGGATTTCCTGCGTGCTTGCGACCCCGGTCTGCAATTGATCGAAACCATGCGCCGTGAAAATGGGCAGTACCCGCGCCTTGCCGGACATCTGTCCCGGCTGCGCCGGTCGGCGGAATGGCTTGGCTTCGCCCTCGATGAAGACGCCCTCAGGGACTGCCTTGACGCGCAGCCGGCCGACGGAATCTGGCGGGTGTGGGTCACGCTGGCGAAGAGCGGCGAGATTGCGGCGCAGTGTTTCCCGCTCGCGGACGAACCCGAGGGGATCCGGTACGCCAGGCTGGCGGCAGCTTCCATAAACTCCGGCGATCCACTGCGCGGGCACAAGACCAGCGAGCGCAGGGTCTACGATGATGCACTGCGCGGCCTGCCGGCAGACTCCTCGATCTTCGACTTGGTATTTCTGAATGAGCGGGGCGAAGTGGCCGAGGGGGGGCGCAGCAATGTCTTCGTTGATTGCGACGGAATCCTGCTGACGCCACCGCTCGCCAGCGGCTGCCTGCCTGGCGTGCTGCGCGCCGAATTGCTGACGAGCGGTAGGGCAAGGGAAGCGACCCTGATACCCGATGACCTGCGGTCAGATTTCTGGTTGGGGAATGCCCTGCGCGGACTGATCAGGGTCCGCTTGCCCCGTCCGGAAGCGCCCTGAAAAAGGGCGGCTTCGGATCGTCGACCGCGACAATCAGCCGCGCAGCCGGCGCAGGTAGAGGCCGATCAGCGAGAACAGGCCTGCGGCAATGCCAAGGTAGAAAGCCTTGGCTGCAACGTCCTGGTATTCGATCAGGATCGGGGTGTCGTCTTCGACCTTGTAGCGGATGGTGGTCTGGAAATACCAGGAGGACGCTTTGGCTTCGATGATTCCCTTGTCGACTTTCCATTTGAGCCAGTTGTGCGCTTCCTCGATCTCGCCTGCGGGTTCCGCGGGCGTCAGCGAGGTATAGAGACCCTTGACCTTGGCATCTTCCAGATCGCGATAGGCGAAGCCGCAAGGCTCATTGTCGGCGCAGACGGCGACGACCCGGAATTCCGGCTTCCAGACGGCGCTTTTCTCCCACGGCCAGGAGATGATGAAGGCGACGGTCCATACCCAGACGAGGCCGGTGAAGATCATCATGGCCAGGAAAATCTTGGCAAGAAAACTGCGGTGGTCGCCGGACATAGGTTCCCTTATTTCAGTGTCCCAGCCGGACAAGCTGGGGTTTGAGCTGTTCTAGCGTGGCGGTGAAATCGGCCAAGCGCTGCTTCTCCTGATCGACCACGGCAGCCGGGGCGCGGGCGACGAAGCTTTCGTTGTCGAGTTTGCTGCGGGCGATCGCCATCTGCTTTTCCAGCTTGTCGATCTCCTTGACCAGGCGCTCGCGCTCGGCGGCGACGTCGATTTCCACCTTGAGCATCAGCCGAGTCTCGCCGACGACTGCAACCGGCGCCATCGCGTCGGCCGGCACGTCGCCGACGATCTGCACCTCGGAAAGCTTGGCGAGTGCCTGCAGGACGGGTGCGAACTCGGCGATGTCGGCGCCGCCGCCGGCGACCAGTAGCGGCATGCGCTGCGCCGGCGACAGGTTCATCTCGCCGCGCAGGTTGCGGCAGGCGTAGGTCAGGGCCTTGAGGCGCTCGATTTTTGCCTCGGCGGCTTCGTCGACCCTGGAAAGGTCGGCCTGTGGGTAGGCGGCGAGCATGATCGAGTCGTGGGTCTTGCGCCCGGCGATCGGCGCCACCGTCTGCCACAGCTCCTCGGTGACGAATGGAGTCAGCGGATGGGCGAGGCGCAGCACGGCTTCCAGCACGCGGACCAGCGTCCGCCGTGCGCCGCGCTGCTGGGCCTCGTCGCCGGTCTGGATCTCGACCTTGGCGATTTCCAGGTACCAGTCGCAGAACTCGTCCCAGACGAACTTGTAGATGGCTTGCGCGAGCAGGTCGAAACGGTAGTCGATGAAATGCTGCTCGACTTCCTTCTCGACCTTCTGCAGCAGGCTGACGATCCAGCGGTCGGCGAAGCTGAACTTCAGACGGGGCTCGCCGCCGGCAGGCACGGTGCAGGCGCCGCTCCCCGGCTGCTGCTGGTGGTCGAGTGCCAGTTCATGGCCGGCGACGTTCATCAGCACGAAGCGGGTGGCGTTCCACAGCTTGTTGCAGAAATTGCGGTAGCCGTCGCAGCGGTTGAGGTCGAACTTGATGTCGCGGCCGGGCGAGGCGAGGCTGGCGAAGGTGAAGCGCAGCGCGTCGGTGCCGAAGGCCGGGATGCCTTCGGGGAATTCCTTGCGTGTCTTGTTCGCAATGCTTTCCGCCTGCTTCGGGTTCATCAGGCCACTGGTGCGCTTTTCGACCAGCGCTTCGACGCCGATGCCGTCGATCAGATCGATCGGGTCGAGCACGTTGCCCTTGGACTTCGACATCTTCTGGCCTTCCGAATCGCGGATCAGGCCGTGCACGTAAACGTGGCGGAACGGGATCTTGCCGGTGACGTGCGTGGTCATCATCACCATGCGCGCCACCCAGAAGAAGATGATGTCGAAGCCGGTGACCAGCACGGTCGACGGCAAATATTGCCGCAAAACCGGGTTGACCGCATCGAGCGCCTCGTCGCCGGTCCAGTCCAGCGTCGAGAACGGCCACAGGGCGGAGGAGTACCAGGTGTCGAGGACGTCCGGGTCGCGCGTCAGCGGGCCGTCGTAGCCTGCCCGCGCCGCTTCGGCTTGCGCTTCGTCCTCGTTGTGCGCCACGAAGACTTGGCCGTCGTCGCCATACCATGCGGGAATCTGGTGGCCCCACCACAACTGGCGGGAGATGCACCAGTCCTGGATGTTGTTCAGCCACTGGTTGTAGGTGTTCACCCAGTTTTCCGGGTAGAACCTGATCTCGCCGGAATGGACGACTTCGAGCGCCTTCTCGGTGATCGACTTGCCGTCGGCGCCCGGCTTCGACATGGCGACGAACCACTGGTCAGTGAGCATCGGCTCGATGACGACGCCGGTGCGGTCGCCGCGCGGCACCTTGAGCTTGTGCTTGTCGGTCTTGACCAGGAGGCCTGCGGCTTCGAGATCGGCGACGACGGCCTTGCGGGCGTCGAAGCGATCTAGCCCCTGATATTTCCTTGGAATCACTCTATCGATGACTGCTTGAAGTGGTTCGCCTGCCATGGCCTCTGCAAGCAGGTTGTCGTAATCACTATTGGAAAGAGTATTTCGGAGGAAAAATTCCTTATCTCGTTCTACAGAGGTGGCATCGAGAATTTTTCCGTCCAAAGATAAGATGGAGATCATCGGCAGGCTGTGGCGCTGGCCGACCGCGTAGTCGTTGAAGTCGTGCGCCGGCGTCACCTTGACGCAGCCGGTACCGAAGGCGAGATCGACGTAGCTGTCGGCGATGATCGGGATTTCGCGGTCGGTCAGCGGCAGCTTCACGCTCTTGCCGAGCATGTGTTTGTAGCGTTCGTCGTCCGGGTGGACCATCACGGCGGTGTCGCCGAGCATCGTTTCCGGGCGGGTGGTGGCGACCACCAGGCTGCCGCTGCCGTCGGCCAGCGGGTAGCGGATGTGCCACATGAAGCCGTCTTCCTCGTCCTGCACCACTTCGAGGTCCGAGACGGCGGTGTGCAGTTCCGGGTCCCAGTTCACCAGGCGCTTGCCGCGGTAGATCAGGCCTTCGTTGTAGAGGCGGACGAAGGTTTCGGTGACCACCTTGTTGAGGCCGGCATCCATCGTGAAGCGCTCGCGCTTCCAGTCCGGGCTGGTGCCCATGCGGCGCATCTGCTTGGTGATGGTGTTGCCCGAGTAGTCCTTCCATTCCCAGACCTTCTCCAGGAACTTTTCGCGGCCGAGGTCGTGGCGCGAGATGCCCTGGGCGTCGAGCTGGCGCTCGACGACGATCTGCGTGGCGATACCGGCGTGGTCGGTGCCCGGCTGCCACAGCGTGTTGTGGCCGCGCATCCGGTGGTAGCGGGTGAGGGCATCCATCAGCGTCTGGTTGAACCCGTGGCCCATGTGCAGCGTCCCGGTGACGTTGGGCGGCGGCAGCAGGATGCAGAAATTGTCAGCCTTGGTACGGTCGACGCCGGCAACGAAGTAATTTCTGGATTCCCACTCGGGGTACCAGCGGCGTTCGATGTCGGCCGGCTCGAAGGCTTTGGCGAGTTCCATTGACTTGTCTGGGAAGGGGAAAGCCAGCGATTATACTGGAGCGCGGCGAGGGCTTTGCCGCGATCTCAGTCGCGCGGACGGATCAAAGCCATGATCTCCGGCTCGCCGAGGAATTCGCGGATGGTCGTCTCGACAATGGCCGGGAGCTCGGCGGCGAGGCGATCATGGACGCGCCGGGCCAGTTCATGGGCGATGATGTCGAGCATCTCGCCGTCAAGCGCGACGCCGTTTTGTCGCTCTGCCACGGGTTTCATTTCGGGCTGCGGTTCGCGAGCCGCAGCGGCGGGCTCGGCATCGAGAAGAACCGGGATGTCCGTTTCCGGGTCGAAGGCGTCGACAAGAACCGGCACGTCGTCGCTATCGGCGGTTCGCGATCTTCGCCGCCGCATCAACTTGTCGGCGCGGTCAAGGACGGGACTGCTCATCGGCCTTCCCCTAACGCTCGCCGAGGTCGAAATAGCGGACCTCGTAACCGCGGTCCTTGTAGAACTTGACGCGATCGCGGGCGCTGCTGCGGTCGGCCTCCTCCCGACCGACTACCTCGATCAGGCTGTGGAAGCGCGAAAAACCAGGCGGGACGACGTGGCTGAGGTTCATCAGGCGGTCGTCCTGCGGCAGGTGATCAAGATCGTCGGTGATCAGGATCGGTGTCTCGCCGGCGAGGGGAGAATCGCTCCGGCAGTGCGGCACAAAACTCAGCGCCGAGTGGGTCCACAGCATGCGGTCGACGGCGCCGGCGACGTCCGTTTCCGGTGCGTAGACCAGTACCGGCTTGTTCTTGGCGTAGGCGCCGCCGAGCAGCGCGCAGGCGGCGGCGATCTTGTCCGACGCGCCGTGGTAGAAGAAGACCTGGGTCAATTCAGTTGGCCGGTGCGTTGTAGAAGGTAGTGGGTAAGCAGGGCAACAGGCCGCCCCGTCGCGCCCTTGTCGGCTCCCGACTTCCAGGCGGTGCCGGCGATGTCCAGGTGCGCCCATTTGAACTTCTTGGTGAAGCGCGACAGGAAACAGGCAGCGGTAATGGCTCCGGCCCAGCGGCCACCGATGTTGCCCATATCGGCGAACGGGCTCTTCAGCAACTCCTGATAATCGTCCCACAACGGCATGTGCCAGGCGCGGTCGTGTGCTTCCTCGCCGGCGGCGAGCAGTTCCCGGGCCAGCGCGTCGCGGTTGGCGAAGAGGCCGCTGGCGACGCCGCCCAGGGCGACGACACAGGCGCCGGTCAGCGTCGCGACGTCGATGACGGTATCCGGTTCGAAACGTTCGGCATAGGTCAGCGCATCGCACAGAATCAACCGGCCCTCGGCGTCGGTGTTGAGAATTTCGATGGTCTGTCCGGACATCGAGGTGACGATGTCGCCCGGACGGGTGGCGCCGCCACCGGGCATGTTTTCGGTAGCTGGCACGATCACCGTCAGGTTGATGGGCAACTTCAGGCGGACGACGGCTTGCAGGGTGCCCAGCACTGCGGCGGCACCGCACATGTCGTACTTCATTTCGTCCATCTCGGCTGCCGGTTTCAACGAAATGCCACCGGTATCAAAGGTGACACCCTTGCCGATCAGGACGACAGGCTTCGCTCCTCCCGTGGCGCCCCGGTAGCTGAGCACAATCAGCTTGGGCGGCTGGTGCGAGCCGGCGGCTACCGCGAGCAGGGAGTGCATTCCCAGCTTTTCCATGTCGGCGCGCTCCACAACATCGCATTCCAGGTTGAGCTCCCGTGCTATCGCCCGGGCCTGTTCGGCAACATGCGCCGGGTTGCAGATGTTCGCTGGCAGGTTGCCGAGATCCCGCGCTGCGGCCATTCCTCCGGCGATCGCAATGCCTTGAGCCAGGCCTTGTTCAGCCTGCCCATGCTCATTGCGCCGCTCGACCGCCAACGTCAACTTCCGCAACGGGCGGCGTACCTCGTCCTTCTTGGTCTTGAACCTGTCGAAACGGTAAGTGGCTTCCAGTGCGATCATCGCTGCCTGGCGCACGCGCCAGGCAACACTCCGTTTCCTGACAAGCAATTCGGTCAGGAAGAAAGACGCGTCGAAAGCGCCGGTCTCGTTTACGGTCTTGACGGCGAGGCGGATGGCGCCGAGGAATTCCTTCTCGTGAAACTCCTTTTCCTTGCCCAGGCCAATCAGCAGGACACGGTCGCAGAGCGTGCCGGGCACGTTGTGCAGCAGCAGAGTGGTGGCGGCTTTGCCTTCCATGTCGCCACGCCGGGCGATGTCGGAAATGTAGCCGCCGGCAGCCTTGTCCAGCAATTCGGCGGGCGGGGTAAGCTTCCCTGATTCGAAAACCCCGACTACGACGCAAGCGCTTCTCTGCTTCTCCGGGCTGTTGCTTTTTATGCTAAATTCCACTCGCTGCTCCAGTTGATGGATATCTCAATATCCGCCGGATTATCCTCGCATTTTTTTGGTTTCGTCAAAGCATGATATTCGAGCGCGCCGCCCGGCGCGAGTTGGCCCAGGCAGCATCCGGCATCGGTGTCGCCCTGCTGGCGATCCTCCTCTCAACGCAACTCATACGCTTGTTGAAGGAAGCTGCGGGCGGAAGGATTGCGCCCGAAGCGGTAGTCTCGCTGCTCGGTTTTGCGACCCTGAATTACATGCCGGTACTACTCTCGCTGACACTGTTCGTGGCGATTCTACTCACGCTCTCGCGCGTTTACCGCGATTCGGAAATGGTGGTCTGGTTTTCCTGCGGCCAGCCGTTGACGGCATGGATCCGTCCGGTGCTAATGTTTGCCTGGCCGATCGTGCTCGCCATTGCAACGCTATCCGGATTCCTGTCTCCCTGGGCCCAATACAACGCGGATGAATTCAAGCAGCGGCTCTCGGCGCGCAGCGATGTCTCGCAGGTAACGCCCGGCCTGTTCCGCGAAGCCAAGAGCGGGCAACGCGTGATCTTCGTCGAGTCGTTGGCTGATGATGCAAGCAAGGTCGGCAATGTCTTTGTCGCCTCGATGCAGGAGGGCAAACTGGGCGTGGTGATGTCGGATACCGGCTATCAGGAAATCGAGCCCAATGGGGACCGCTTCGTGGTTCTGGAACATGGCCGACGTTACGAGGTCGAGCCGGGAACGCCGCAGTTCAAGGTCATGGATTTCGAGCGCTACAAGGTCCGCACCGAGGATGCCGAGGTCAAGCCGGGGGAACGTCCTCCTAGCCGCCTGCCGCTCACCGAACTGGTGCGCGAGACCAGCAAGCAGGCGCGTGGAGAGTTGCTGTGGCGGATCGGAATGCCCATCTCCGCCGTCATCCTTGCGCTGATGGCGATTCCCCTCTCGTATGTGAATCCGCGTGCCGGCCGTTCCGCCAACATGCTGATCGCCATCCTAGTCTATGCGATCTACAATAATTTTATGTCACTCAGCCAGGCTTGGGTGGCGCAGGGGAGGCTGTCGTTCTCGATTGGTGTCTGGGCCGCCCATGCCCTGATGATGCTCCCATTGCTGCTGCTGTTCTACAAGCGGATCGCGGTATCGATGCCGTGGCAGAAAAGGGGTTCCTGATGTTCCGTCTGCGTCTCTACCAGCGTTATCTGATGCGCGAGACCTTCGCGGCGATTTTTCTGGTGCTGGCGGCATTCCTCGCCCTCTTCAGTTTTTTCAACCTGGTTAACGAGTTGCCCAGCGTCGGAAAAGCGGGGTATCAATTCGGTCACGCCGTCATCTTCGTGGCTCTGGGCCTCCCTGGGCTGGTTTACGAACTGATACCGATCGCGGCGTTGATCGGCACCCTTTATGCGCTTTCCACGCTGGCCCGGCATTCCGAAATCACCGTGCTGCGCGCCTCCGGGTTGGCGACGCGAGATCTGCTGCTGACCCTGTTCCGGGTTGCCGGACTGCTGGCCTTGCTCACCATGCTGGTCGGCGAGGTGCTGGCGCCGGTCTCGGAACGTCAGGCCCAGGAACTGAAAGCACGGGCGTTGAGCAGAGTTATTGCGCAGCATGGCTTCATGACCGGCCTCTGGCTGAAGGACGGACGAAATTTCATCAACGTTCGTTTTGCAACTCCCGATGCGCGTCTGCAATTCGTTCGCATTTACAAGTTCGACGCGGCGAACGCGCTCGAATCGGTCACCGAGGCCCGTGAGGCGACTTTCAGTCCGCCAGAGCACTGGCTCTTGCACGGCGTCGTGCGCACGATACTTGACGGCAACACGTCACGGGTAGAGCGGAGCGAGACTGACGAGTGGAAGTCGGCGGTCACGCCGGAGTTGCTGTCGACATTGATGGTGTCGCCGGACCGTATGTCTCTCGTTGGACTGTCGGGTTACCTGCAGCATTTGTCCGAGAATCGGCAGAAGACAGAGCGTTACGAGATCGCGATCTGGAAAAAGCTGGTCTACCCTTTGACAACCTTTGTGATGGTGGCTCTGGCGTTGCCCTTTGGTTACTCGCACAGCCGGGTCGGCGGGGTTAGCCTGAAGCTGTTCGTCGGCGTAATGTTCGGCATTCTTTTCTACATGCTGAACGGACTTTTTTCCAATCTCGGCGCGATCAACTCGTGGCCGCCCTTTGCCAGCGCCGTAGCGCCCTCGGCCATGTTTCTGCTGGCAGCCATCGTGATGCTGTGGTGGGTCGAGCGCCGCTGAGGCGGCAAGACAGCAACCTCAGTTGGCGAAGACGATGCGGGTGCCGGCGATGCGGTCATGCAGAAATTGCCGGTCCTTGTCGAACAGTGCCCAGAACAGCCCGAAGCCGCACAACAGGATGCTCGGCCACGCAGCCAGATAGCGGAGCAGCGCTTGCAGTGGTCTCGGTCGTCGCCCATCGGCACCGGCAAGACGCAGTTTCCAGGTCTTCATGGGCAGGGTCTGCCCGCCGTTGAGCCAGAACCATACGAAATAGACCATCAACAACAGCAACACATGCAGCCACAGCAACCTGCCGCCCATGACAAGGCCAAATCCGGAGAGCAGGGTCTGCGGCAACAGGAAACCGATCAGCAGCACGGCAAAGACGACCAGACTTTCATACAGCATGCTCGCGAGCCGGCGTCCGATGCTGGGGACAGCATCGGTCATCAATTCTTCACGGGCTCGGCAGGTTGCTGGGCAGTTGCCGTGCTCTCACCTTCCCCCGCAACCTGCTCCTGAGAAACCGGGGCTGGCTCGGCGACCGGCGGCGGCGCCAGAAGCCTGGACGACTTGCCTTCCTGGCGCAAGCGCTGCTGCTCTTCGGGAGGCAGACTCGAATAGGCTTCCCACTTCTGCTTGACCGTCTGCTTCTGCTCCGAAGGGAGCTGGTTGAACTCCCTGAAGTTGTCCCTGACCTTGGCACGCTGTTCAGGGGACAGACTCGCCCATTCGCGCATGCGCTCCTGCATTCGGCGCTGTTCTTCCGGCTTCATGCCGGGATAACGCTCGGCAATACCCAGCCACTTTTTGCGGCGGACATTGTCCATTTTGTCCCATTCCGCCGCGAGCGGAGTCAGGATGACTTTCTGTTGCGCGCTGAGCAGGCTCCAACCGGGTTGCGGGGGGGTGCCTATGACCGCCGTGGTTGGTGGCTGGGCGGCGAGCGGGGATGCCAGGGCGAAGCTGAGGACTATTCCGCCGACGTGTCGTCTTTTAACCATTTGAAGAAATCGTTATCCAGAAAGGCCTCGGGGGGGAGGTCATCGGAAAGCAGCGCACTGTCCACCTCTTCGATTGCCGAGATGTACTTCACGCTGTCCAGGTAGAAAGAAACCCACATGCCGAACAATAGCGCCAGGACGGCCAATACTTGCCGCAGGTGGCGATTTTCCGACATGAAATGGAATTGGCGGCGACTGTGATCGCCGGCCAGTGCCAACTGGGGAACCTCCTGCTTCTGGCGCGACAGCGCCAGATGGCGTGCCGCCTCCAGACGCCGCGCGGAAGCCGGGTGGATGTCTTTCAGTCCATGGTTCAGCGCCTGCCGAACCCGCGATGCATAACGTTCTTCATTCATAGCTTGATACCTCTTGCCGACAGGGCGGTTGCTAGCGCGTTGGTGGCGCGCGAACAATGGGTTTTGACGCTGCCTTCTGAGCAGCCCATCGCCGCTGCGGTCTCAGCGACGTCCATGTCTTCCCAGTAACGCATGAGAAAGGCTTCCCGTTGACGTGCTGGCAACTTTTTTATCTCGTCTTCGATTGCGCTCAGGGTCTGGGCCTGGAGAAGCTGACTTTCCGGCGTTTGCGGACCGTGCGGACCCTCATCCGCGGCCAGGGTCTCCAACGGGTCGTGGTCATCGTCGTCGTCAGGCGAGAATGCTGACAGAACTGTCGTCCACATCGAGCGAACCTTGCTGCGCCGATAGAAGTCGCGAATCGTGTTCTGCAGGATGCGCTGGAAGAGCATCGGGAACTCATCGGCCGGGCGGTCGCCATATTTTTCGGCGAGCTTGAGCATGCTGTCCTGAACAATGTCGAGGGCACATTCCTGTTCGCGCACGGCAAACATTGCCTGCTTGAACGCGCGCCGTTCAACGGATTCAAGGAAAAAAGCCAGTTCGTTGGGTGAGGCCAGGGTCGTCTCTTCCGGTTTGAGAGCCTTGGAAAGGCTGTGGTCATGCTGTAACGCCTTGACCGAACAGGGTCACTGCATTAAGGTTACACGTTTTTCAGGCAACAGCTTAATTGGGCTCAAGAATGATGATCAGCGGTGCAGAAATTGTAGTCAGGTGCCTGCAGGAAGAAAAGATCGAGTGTGTATTCGGTTACCCCGGCGGGTCCGTCCTGCACATCTACGACGCGCTCTTCAAGCAGGATCAGGTGAGGCACATCCTGGTTCGCCACGAGCAGGCTGCTGTCCATGCCGCCGACGCTTACTCGCGCTCGTCACAAAGGGTCGGCGTCGCTCTCGTGACTTCGGGTCCCGGGGTCACCAATACGGTTACGGGCATCGCCACCGCCTACATGGACTCGATTCCTTTGGTGGTCATTACGGGCCAGGTGCCGACCGCCTACATCGGCCAGGACGCCTTCCAGGAGTGTGACGCGGTCGGCATTACCCGTCCCTGTGTCAAGCACAATTTCCTGGTCAAGGACGTCAGGACCCTGGCGCTGACGCTCAAGAAGGCCTTCCACATTGCCGCCACCGGTCGTCCCGGTCCGGTTGTGGTCGATATTCCGAAGGATGTCACCGCCCAGGTGTGCGAGTTCGAATACCCCAAGTCCATCCAGATGCGTTCCTACAACCCGGTTGTCAAGGGGCATCTCGGCCAGATCAAGAAAGCGGTACAGATCCTCCAGGAGGCCAAGCGTCCGATCATCTACACTGGTGGTGGCGTCATCCTGTCCGATGCGGCGCCGCAGCTCACCGATCTCGCGCGCAAGCTGAACTTTCCTGTCACCAACACGCTGATGGGACTCGGCGGCTATCCGGCCACGGATCCGCAGTTCGTCGGCATGCTCGGCATGCATGGCACCTATGAAGCCAACAACGCGATGCACTACGCGGATGTGATCCTAGCGGTCGGCGCGCGCTTCGACGATCGCGTGATCGGCAATCCGGAGCATTTCGGCGAGGAAAAGCGCCGCGTGATCCACATCGACATTGACCCCTCGTCGATATCCAAGCGCGTCAAGGTCGACGTGCCGATCGTCGGCAATGTGGCGGATGTGCTCGAAGAAATGATCAAGCTGGTTGCTGCCGGGTTCAAGGCCAATCCCGAAGTCGCCAACTGGTGGAAGCAGATCGCCGAGTGGCGCGGCCGCGACAGCTTGCGCTACAAGCAGGATCGGATGATCATGCCGCAGTACGTGATGGAAAAGCTCTACGAGGTCACCGGAGGCAATGCCTTTGTTACCTCGGATGTCGGTCAGCACCAGATGTTCGCTGCCCAGTACTACCATTTCGACCAGCCTCGGCGCTGGATCAACTCCGGCGGTCTGGGCACGATGGGGGTTGGCCTGCCTTATGGCATGGGTGTGCTGATGGCTCACCCCGGTGCGACGGTTGCCTGCGTGACGGGCGAGGGTTCGATCCAGATGTGCATCCAGGAATTGTCGACCTGCAAACAGTACGGCCTGCCGATCAAGATCATTAATCTGAACAACGGCATGCTCGGCATGGTCCGTCAATGGCAGGAGATGTTCTACTCGAAGCGTTATTCGCAATCCTACGTCACCTCGCTCCCGGACTTCGTCAGGCTCGCTGAAGCCTATGGCCATGTCGGTATGAAGATCGAGAAGCCGGAGGACGTCGAGCCGGCCTTGCGCAAGGCGTTCACCGAGCACAAGGACGACTTGGTGTTCCTCGATTTCATCATCGATCCGGCGGCCAATGTTTTCCCGATGATTGCGGCGGGCAAGGGCCTGACCGAAATGATCCTCGCTGAAGAACTGTAGGCGGGGGAGGAAAGGACTATGCGACACATCATTTCCATCCTGATCGAAAACGAATCGGGTGCGCTCTCCCGTGTGGCCGGGTTGTTCTCGGCCCGCGGTTACAACATCGAATCGCTGACCGTGGCGCCGACCGAGGATCCGTCGCTTTCGCGGATGACCATCCTGACCCGGGGTTCCGACGAAGTACTCGAGCAGATCACCAAGCAACTCAACAAGCTGATTGACGTGGTCAAGGTGGTCGACCTTTCCGAAGCAGCCCACGTCGAGCGCGAGTTGATGCTGATCAAGGTTCGCGCCACCGGCAAGGACCGCGAGGAGATGAAGCGCATGGCCGACATCTTTCGTGGTCGCATCATCGACGTCACGGAAACGACCTACGTCATCGAGTTGACCGGATCCAGTTCCAAGCTCGATTCCTTCATCGCTGCACTCGATGCCGGCCTGATTCTCGAAACGGTTCGTACCGGTGTCTGCGGCATCGGTCGCGGCGATCGCATTCTCAAAGTCTGACTATCTGCACATCACGAGGATTTCATGAAAGTCTATTACGACAAGGACGCCGACCTCTCCCTGATCAAGGGCAAGAAGGTCACTATCGTCGGTTACGGCTCCCAGGGCCACGCCCACGCGCAGAACCTGAATGATTCCGGCGTCAAGGTCATCGTCGGTCTGCGCAAGGGTGGTGCTTCGTGGAAGAAGGCCGAAGCCGCCGGCCTCAAGGTCGAAGAGATCGGGAAGGCCGTCAAGGCGGCCGACGTCGTCATGATGCTCTTGCCGGATGAAAACATCCCGCAGGTGTACAGCGAAGAAGTTGCACCCAACCTGAAGAAAGGTGCGGCACTGGCATTTGCCCACGGCTTCAATGTCCATTACAACCAGGTCGTGCCGCGCGATGACGTGGATGTCATCATGGTTGCCCCGAAGGGCCCGGGCCACACCGTGCGTTCCGAGTACCTGAAGGGGGGCGGCGTGCCGTCGCTGATTGCCGTCCATCAGGACAGGACCGGCAAGGCCAGGGACATCGCCCTGTCGTATGCTGCAGCCAACGGCGGCACCAAGGGGGGCGTCATCGAAACCAACTTCCGTGAAGAGACCGAGACCGACCTCTTCGGCGAGCAGGCCGTTCTCTGCGGCGGTGCCGTCGAGCTGGTCAAGATGGGCTTCGAAACGCTGGTCGAAGCCGGCTACGCTCCGGAAATGGCCTACTTCGAGTGCCTGCACGAGCTGAAACTGATTGTCGACCTGATGTACGAGGGCGGCATCGCCAACATGAACTACTCAATCTCCAACAACGCCGAATATGGCGAGTACGTTACCGGTCCCGAGGTCATCAACGAGCAGTCGCGCGCCGCCATGCGCAATGCCCTGAAGCGTATCCAGCAGGGTGACTACGCCAAGATGTTCATCCTTGAAGGCCGTACGAATTATCCGGCCATGACCGCTCGTCGACGCCTGACCGCTGCTCATCCGATCGAACAGGTCGGCGAGAAGCTGCGCGACATGATGCCCTGGATCAAGAAGAACAAGCTCGTCGACCAGTCCAGGAACTGATCTGGACAACCGCGGGCTCGCGAAGCGTCGTTGCTCGCGCTTGTGCTTGGCCTCATCCTGGCATGGGCGGTGTAGAAGTCTGCACCGCCCTCGTTGTTTGCGGATATGGATCGCTCGCGGCGTATCCCTTTCCTGTCGTCAATTCAGTAGTGACCCATGACCGAACTCAAGCCCCGTAAAACCCTGTTCAATCCGGAACTCAAGCGGCGCGGGATTTATGTGCTGCCCAACCTGTTCACCACGGCGGCGCTGTTCGCGGGCTTCTTTGCCATTGTCCAGGCGATGCAGGGCGACTTCGAGCGGGCAGCGATGGCTATCTTCATCGCCATGGTGCTCGACGGCCTCGACGGGCGTGTGGCGCGTCTGACGCATACGCAGTCAGCCTTCGGTGCCGAATACGATTCGTTGTCCGACATGGTCAGCTTCGGCGCCGCGCCGGCGCTGGTGATCTATGAATGGGCCTTGCGCGATCTCGGCCGGCTGGGCTGGATTGCCGCCTTCATCTACTGTGCCGGCGCGGCCCTGCGTCTGGCGCGCTTCAATACCACGCTGGAAGTCATGGACAAGCGCTACTTCCAGGGCCTGCCTTCGCCGGCTGCAGCGGCGCTGGTGGCCGGCCTGGTCTGGGTAATGATCGAGACCGGAATTCCCGGCAGCGACGTGCGCTGGCTCGCTTGCGGGTTGACGGTTTTTGCCGGCTTGACGATGATTTCCAATGTCCGCTACTACAGCTTCAAGGACATCAACCTCCGCAAGAGCGTGCCGTTCTTTGTGGTGGCTGCCATTGCGCTGGGTTTCGCCCTGATTGCCTACAGCCCTGAAATCGCGTTGTTCGGGTTCTTTGTACTTTACGGTTTTTCCGGCTATGTGCTGGCGGCGGTCGGCATGTTCAAGCGCCGGCGCCTTTGACGCTTCGGAGCAAGAATGAAACAACATCTGGTAATTTTCGACACCACCCTGCGCGACGGCGAACAAAGTCCCGGTGCCTCGATGACCCGGGAGGAAAAGATCCGCGTCGCACGCCAACTCGAGAAAATGCGGGTGGACGTGATCGAGGCCGGTTTCGCGGCGGCTTCGCCCGGCGATTTCGATGCCATTCAGGCGATTGCCCACACGATCAAGGAGTCGACCGTATGTTCGCTGGCGCGCGCCAACGAAAACGACATCCGCCGAGCGGGCGAGGCGATCAAGCCGGCAAAATCGGGGCGCGTCCATACGTTCATTGCCACTTCGCCGATCCACATGGAAAAGAAGCTGCGCATGAGCCCGGACCAGGTCGTCGAGCAGGCGATCAGGGCCATTGGCTGGGCTCGCGAGTACACCGATGACGTCGAGTTTTCCGCCGAGGATGCCGGTCGCTCCGAACTCGACTTTTTGTGCCGGATCTTCGAGCAAGTGATCAAGGCGGGCGCGACCACGATCAATGTCCCAGACACCGTGGGTTACAACATTCCTTACCAGTACGCGGAAACCATGCGCCAGTTGATCGAGCGCGTGCCCAATTCGGACCGGGTGATCTGGTCGGTGCATTGCCATAACGATCTCGGGCTGGCGGTGTCCAATTCGTTGGCCGCGGTCCTGGCCGGCGCGCGTCAGGTCGAGTGCACGATCAACGGTCTCGGAGAACGGGCCGGCAATGCCTCGCTGGAAGAGGTGGTGATGGCGGTGCGTACGCGTAGCGATGTCTTCCCGGTGGAGACACGGATTGACACGACGCAGATCGTTCCGGCTTCGAAGCTGGTATCGCAGATCACCGGTTATCCCGTGCAGCCCAACAAGGCGGTCGTCGGCGCCAATGCCTTCGCTCACGAAGCCGGCATTCATCAGGATGGCGTCCTCAAGCATCGCGAGACTTACGAAATCATGCGCGCCGAGGACGTCGGCTGGGCCCAGAACAAACTGGTTCTCGGCAAACATTCGGGGCGCAACGCCTTCAAGGCCCGCCTGCAGCAAATCGGCATCGAGCTGGAAAGCGACGAAGCGCTTAATGCCGCCTTTGCGCGTTTCAAGGAACTGGCCGATCGCAAACACGAGATTTTCGACGAAGACCTCCATGCGCTGGTTTCGGACGACCTGGTGACGCCGGAACACGAGCATTACAAGCTGATTTATTCGCACGTCTGTTCCGAGACCGGCGAGATGCCGCATGCCAGGGTGATCCTGAGTGTCGGCGGCGTCGAACGCAAGGGTGAGGCCAGCGGTGGCGGTCCGGTCGACGCCACGTTCAAGGCGATCGAGTGCATTGCCGGGAGCGGCGCCGAACTTCTCCTCTATTCGGTCAATGCCATTACCACTGGCACTGACGCCCAAGGTGAAGTGACGACCCGTCTGGCCAAGGCTGGCCGGATTGTCAATGGCAATGGCGCCGATACCGACATCGTCATCGCCTCGGCGCGTTCCTACCTGAATGCGCTGAACAAGCTGCACTCGAGTCTCGACCGGGTGCGTGCCCAGGGCGATGTCTGATCTCGGTCCCGGCGCTGCTCGAGCCGGCTGCTTCAGCTCGACTGAACTGCCTTTTCTTCCCCGGTTGGGCGCGTTGCACGGATGTAGAGGATAGTCGCGACGAAGACGATTGCCGCCAGTGCGGTTTCGGCGATGGCCAGTTTCTGTGAAAGCCCGCTGTCGCTGGTGGCCCGAGTCAATCCTTCGAGCAGGTAGAACTGGATGAACAGCGACATCCATTTGTACGTGTAGCGCTTGCCGCGCAGGATGCCGAACAGCGGCACCAGCAGGAACACCGCCTTGAGCATCATCCAGGAACCGCCCGGCTTGAGCGGCGCCCACCAGAGTTCCCAGCCGAGGCAGAGGAAAATAAGGGCGATCAGGCTGGCGCTGGCAATGAACTGATAGCGTCCGGCGGTCACGGTCGACCCAGTTTCAGGGCAATATTTGCCAGCCTCCTGCCCTGGGCGAAGGCGAGCCGGCTTTCGGCGTCGGACAGCAGCGGGTTGCCGCCGGCGCCGGCGACATGGCTGGCGCCATAGGGGGTTCCGCCCTGCTGGGTGTGCCCGACATCCGGCTCGGTGAACGGCAGGCCCATGACCAGCATCCCGTGGTGGAGGAGCGGCAGGGTCATCGACAGCAAGGTTGCCTCGTTGCCGCCGTGCTGGCTGCTGCTCGACGTGAACACGCAGGCCGGCTTGCCGGCCAGTGTACCGTTCTGCCAGGCGGCGATGGTGCCATCCCAGAAATACTTCATCGGCGCCGCCATGTTGCCGAAGCGGACCGGGCTGCCAAGCGCCAGGCCGAGGCATTCTTCAAGATCGGCCGCTTCGACGTAGGGTGCGCCGGAGTCCGGAACCGCAGCTTCTGCCACTTCGCAGACGGCCGACACCCTGGGTACCGTGCGCAGCCGTGCGTGAGCGCCGGGAACCGATTCGACCCCGCGCGCGATCCGCTCGGCCAGGGCGCGTACCGAGCCGCGGTGGCTGTAGTAGAGAACGAGGATGTCATGCATGGTCGGCTATTATACGGTCCCATGCAGACCCACTCCCGATATCGACGGTCGCCGCCCAGGGCGGGTGTTCCACCAACGATCTTCCGCCGCTTCCGCACCGAGAACATGATGCAGACCAGTTCCGCCCTGGCGTTCACGACGCTGATGGCGCTGGTGCCGCTGGTGACGCTCATATTGTCGATTGCTGATGCCGTTCCGTATCTGAATCTGTTGTTGACCCGACTCGAAGTGCTGATTCAGGGCTCATTGCTGCCGAGCGGGGCGGCTGGCACGATTTCCGGCAATATCTCCCGTTTTTCGCACCGTGCACAGCAGTTGACCGTGGCTGGGATTGCCTTCCTGAGCATCACCGCCTTCATCCTGATGTTCACCATCGAACGGGCGTTCAATCACGTCTGGCAGGTCAAGCCGCGGCCCTTTCTGGCCCGTCTCAAGCTCTATCTGTTCGCGATAGCGGTGTGGCCATTCGTTCTGGCTGCGGTGGCCGCCGCCGTCTCGTTTGCCGTCACCACGTCGCTCGGCTTCGTCGAGGAGGTAGAGTGGGTGCGCCGTGCCTCTCTCAAGGCGATCTCGGTGACGGTCCTTGGCATGTTCTTTTCGTTCTTGTACCATGCGGTGCCGAATGCGCCGGTGCCGTGGCGCGGCGCTATGCTCGGTGGTCTTTTCGCCTCGCTGGCCTTCGCCGTCATGCAGAAGCTTTTTGAATGGTACCTGGCCAGTTCCGCAACTCTGAAGAGCGTATACGGCGCCTTCGCCGCGTTCCCGGTTTTCTTGGCCTGGCTGCACCTGAGCTGGGCAGTCGTTCTGTTTGGGGGATTGATCGCTGCTACGACTGCCCGTCCGACTCGTCCGGCTCGACGCTGAAGACTTCGATGCTCGAGGTCTGCTCGGTCAGGGCCGTCGGGCGGACCTCGTGAATCTCGACATTTTCCCGCTCGACCAGGACTATCAGCCGGTTATCCTGTTCTCCCAGTTGTCCGGTCCGGGCCACCAGGGCTTGCCCGGAACGTAATGGGGGCATCTCCGGGAGGATAAGCGCGGAGAGCCTGCCCGCCTCGAGCTCGGCGGGCCTGATGATCTGTGCGGCGATGGCGCCGGCGGCAAGTTGCTGCATTCCCAGTTCGATATGCTCGGGGTTCTCCGAGATCGCCCAGCGCACGATGCCCACATGCCAGTTCTGAACCGGCCCGCCGGCATGTTCGTCCGTGGGCCGAACGGCAACAACGTCGCCAACCCGCAAATGCGATGTTTCGCCCGACATGTGCATCAGCGAGTAGCCGTCGGGACTTTCGTTGGTCACCATCCATTCGCTGATCGCCCCTTCCGTTTCGGGGTGGCGCATCAGCTGCCAGAGCTGTTCCAGCCCGGCGCAGAGGCTTACCCGGTATGACTGGCGGCGGCGCTGGAACCTGCGCGTTGCTGGTTTGCCCCAGAGCACACTGAGCCGGCGCAATACGCCACGGCCAGCTGGCTTGTCCGCGAAATCCGGAAGCCCCAGGCTGGAAGCCGGCGCTCCTTTGGCCAGATCTGCGAGTTGTTGCCGTGTATCGCGGGCGACAATATCGCACGCAAAATAGAGGGCAAACGTGTCACTGGGCGGGGCGCGCCGTGCCAGGGCCTGGGCCGGATAGTCGTTCTCCAGGGCTATCCAGAAGACGCCGGTGCGATCCAGCGGCGGGTTCTCAAGGATGTCGACGGTCCGGACGCACGATGCGATGTAGTCGGTAATGAACTCGAGTTCGCTGGAGCAGAACGACGCTGGCTGGGCAATTGCGGCCAGCAGGACATGGAGATAAGACTGCTGGATCGTCGGCTCGCCATCCCGACCCGGCGTCTCCGCGAGGCCAAGGCGGCGCGATGTGCGGTAGGCCGCATGCAGTTGTTGCCAGACCCCGACGCCGTTGGGCGAGGCGACCAAGTGATTGGTGCGGATGTGCCAGGCAATGCACGTCATGATCCGGCCCAGGGTTTCCTGGGGCGGACGGACTGGCGAAGCGATCTGCGGGTCGAACAACTCGGAGAGCGTGCTGGAATACTCCTGGATCAGTACATCCAGAAATTCCTGGACGATGCCGACGCGATACCGGATCTTGCGCGAAACCGGCAGTGTGACGTCAAGCAGCAATGGCAACTGGGCCAGAACGATTCTCTCGGCCTGCTCGAACAGCAGGTCGAGAAGACGTATGCGCTGTCCGGCGGGAATAACGGCCTCGCGCAACAGCGACACCTGCCTGAGCAGTTGGTCGGCATCGTCGGAACCGGTCCTGCCGTTTGCCAGGGCGAGCCACTCGATGATGGCCTTGCTTTTGCCATCGGCAGAACCGCGGGAAGAATTCATTGCCTCTTGCGACATCTTGAATGTTCAGAACGACCGACTATGACGGCATTTTCCGTGTCGGAACGACCAGCATCCGCTCTACCTCGCCGGCGCCCGGATTTGCCTTCATGGACCTTGTATTTCCTTGATTAGGCGATATAATATTCGGTCTTTTTTAAAGCAACGAAAGAATTTCCATGGTTGTTATCCGCCTTGCCCGCAGCGGCGCCAAAAAGCGTCCTTTTTACAACATGGTTGTGGCCGATTCTCGCAGTCGCCGTGATGGACGCTTCGTCGAGCGCATCGGTTTCTACAATCCGGTTGCCGCCGGCGGTGCGGAAGGTCTGCGGGTTGCTGTCGATCGCCTGACCTACTGGCAGCAGAACGGCGCCCAATTGTCGCCGACGGTTGCCCGCCTGGTCAAACAGCACGCCGTCCTGCAGGCCGCCGCTTAAGCAGTCAGCATTTTGGCCGGCGGCGACATCGTCGTTCTGGGGCGGTTGGCCGACCCCTACGGGATGCAGGGCTGGCTCAGGTTGTACTCTTTCGGCGACGATCCTCTGAATTGGGGTGAGATGCCGGCCTGGTGGGTCGGCAGCGAAGGCGGGCCGTGGCGCGAATATGGCCTGAAGGCCTTGAAGGCGCATGGTGAAGGTCTGGTGGTTCTGCTGGATGGCGTTCCGGATCGCACCGCGGCCGAGGCCATGAAGGGTCTTCTGGTGGGGGCGCCGCGCGCTGCGTTGCCGAAGACCGAAGAGGACGAGTTTTACTGGGTCGATCTGGTCGGCCTGGAGGTAATCAATAGCGCCGGCGAACGACTCGGCAAGGTTGCCGGGTTGATCGAAACTGGGGCCAACGCGGTATTGCGAGTGGTTGATGATGCTGGCCTGGAGCGTCTGCTGCCGTTTGTCTCGGCGGTAATTCGGGCGGTGGAGGGGGAAGCGGGACGGATCCGCGTGGAGTGGGGCAGCGACTGGTGATCCGGTTCGACTGCATTACCATCTTCCCGGAGATGTTTTCTGCGGTGACGCAGAGCGGTATTACCCGCCGGGCGCTGGAAGAGCGGCGCTGGGCGTGGCAAGGCTGGAATCCGCGGGATTTTGCCGAGAATGCCTGGGGTCGGGTCGATGATCGCCCCTTCGGTGGCGGGCCGGGGATGGTCATGCAGCCGGGGCCGCTGGAAAAGGCGATCGCGGCGGCCAAGGCGCAGCAACGGCAGGCGGGCCTGCTGAGCCGGGTGATATGCCTGTCGCCTCAGGGCGCGCCGCTGACCCACGAAAGGGTAATGCAATTGGCGACGGGTGAAGAGGGGCTGATCCTGCTTTGCGGTCGTTACGAAGGAATAGACGAGCGTGTGATCGAGCGCTGGGTCGATGAGGAAATTTCGATCGGGGATTTTGTTCTTTCCGGTGGCGAGTTGCCGGCGATGGTCTTGATCGATGCCGTCGTCCGCCAGTTGCCGGGTGTACTGGGTGATGCCGCTTCGGCGGTGGAAGATTCGTTTGTATCGGGTCTGCTGGATTGTCCGCATTACACGCGGCCCGAAGTGTACGAAGGTCAAGCCGTTCCGGAAGTGTTGGTTTCCGGCGACCACAGGAGAATTCGTCGCTGGCGGCTGAAGCAGTCGCTGGCGCGAACCCGGAAGCGCCGGCCGGATTTGCTGGCGCACCGCGGGTTGACCGCGGAAGAAGCGCAACTCCTTACGGAAATTGTCGGAGAGGAGCAATGCGGTGAGTAAATGTTCATGAATTTCAAGGATCTCACATGAATCTGATACAACAGCTGGAACAAGAGGAAATTGCCCGACTGGGCAAGACCCTTCCCGAATTCGCCCCGGGCGACACCATCGTCGTTCAGGTGAAAGTCAAGGAAGGTAGCCGCGAGCGTCTGCAGGCCTACGAGGGCGTCGTCATCGCCAAGCGCAACCGCGGCCTGAATTCTGCCTTCACCGTGCGCAAGATATCTTCCGGCGAAGGCGTCGAGCGCACCTTTCAGACGTATTCGCCACTGGTCGCAGCGATTGAAGTCAAGCGCCGCGGCGATGTTCGTCGCGCCAAGCTGTACTACCTGCGCGAGCGTTCCGGCAAGTCGGCACGGATCAAGGAAAAGCTCGTCCGCAAGACTCCCAAGCCGGCGGCCGCCTGAGCGGTTTCCGGAGGCACAAGCAAACGGGGCGCTGCGGCGCCCCGTTCTTTTTGACCGGCTTTTTCCCAAAAACGGGGGCGACCGAGGCGGGGCGGCATTCAACCGCGGGTCTTGTCCTTCTCGATCAGCGCGTACGCCGAATGGTTGTGGATCGACTCGAAGTTTTCCGACTCGACGATATAGGCGTCGATGCGTCCCTCGGAATTGAGGCGGGCGGCCACGTCGCGGACCATGTCCTCGACGAACTTGGGGTTGTCATAGGCGCGTTCGGTGACGAATTTTTCATCCGGACGCTTGAGCAGGCCGAACAGCTCGCACGAGGCTTCGGTCTCGACCAGTTGCACGATTTCCTCGATCCATACGAAGTCGTTGGTGCGGGCGGTGACCGTGACGTGCGAGCGCTGGTTGTGGGCGCCGTACTCGGAAATCTTCTTGGAACACGGGCAGAGACTGGTCACCGGTACGACGACCTTGACCGAAGTGGCGATCTCGCCGTGGCAGATGTCGCCGATGAAGGTGACGTCGTAGTCCATCAGGCTCTCGACGCCGGACACCGGGGCGGTCTTGTTGATGAAGTAGGGGAAGTTCATCTCGATGTGACCGGTTTCGGCTTCGAGCTTGACCACCATGTCGCGCAGCATGACCGGGAAGTTCTCGACCGAAATCTCGCGTTCGTGACTGTTCAGGATCTCCACGAAGCGCGACATGTGCGTGCCCTTGAAGTTGTGCGGCAGGCCGACGTACATGTTGAACACCGCGATGGTGTGCTGGCTGCCGGCTGACTTGTCGCGCACCCTGACCGGGTGGCGGATGGCCTTGATGCCGACCTTGTTGATGGCGATCTGGCGCATGTCGGCCGAACTCTGGACGTCCGGAATGGGAGTAGGGCTGTTCATGGGCTGTTCTTTAACGATTTATTGTTGGACGGTGCGGGCGCGCACGGCACGCACGATGCCATCCTTGTCGAGACCGAGTTCGGCCAGCAACTGGCCTTGTTCGCCGTGATTGATGAAATGATCGGGCAGGCCGAGGCGCAAAACCGGCACGTTCAGCCCGCGTTCCGCCAGCACCCGCTCGATTTCCGAGCCGGCACCACCGATCACCGCGTTTTCTTCGACGCTGACCAGCAGGGAATGGTTCCCTGCCAATTCGACAATCAGTTCGGTATCGAGCGGCTTGATGAAGCGCATGTTGGCGACGGTGGCGTCGAGTTCCTCGCCGGCGGCAAGTGTCGCCGGCACCAGGCTGCCGAAGGCGAGCAGGGCGACGTCCTTGCCCAGACGAATGGCCTCGCCCTTGCCGAGAGGAAGCGTATCGAGGTTCGTTTCCGGGACAGCGCCGGTACCGCCGCCGCGCGGATAGCGGACCATGCTCGGGCAATCCAGCGCGTAGGCGGTGGACAGCATCCGGCGGCACTCGGCCTCGTCAGCCGGGGCCATGACGACCATGTTCGGGATGCAGGTGACGAAGGAGAGGTCGAAGGTGCCGTGGTGCGTCGGGCCGTCGGCGCCGACCAGGCCGCCGCGGTCGACCGCGAAAACGACCGGCAGATTCTGCAGCGCGACGTCGTGGATCAACTGGTCGTAGGCGCGCTGCAGGAAGGTCGAGTAGATGGCGACGACCGGCTTCAGGCCCTCGCAGGCAAGACCGGCGGCGAAAGTCACCGCATGCTGCTCGGCGATGCCGACATCGTAGTAGCGATCCGGATGTTCGCGGGCGAAGCGCACCAGTCCCGAGCCTTCGCGCATGGCCGGGGTGATGCCGACGAGGTGGGAATCGGCCTTGGCCATGTCGCACAGCCAGTCGCCGAAGACCTGGGTGTAGGTCAGCTTGCCCGGACCCTTGCCGGCCTTGATGCCTTCGCCCGGCGCGAATCGGGAAACCCCGTGGTAGAGGATGGGGTCGGCCTCCGCCAGCTTGTAGCCTTGCCCTTTCTTGGTGATGACGTGCAGGAACTTGGGGCCCTTGAGGTCGCGCAGGTTTTCCAGCGTCGGGATCAGGGCATCGAGGTCGTGGCCGTCGATCGGGCCGTAATAGTGGAAGCCGAATTCCTCGAACAGGGTGCCCGGCGCGATCATGCCCTTGACATGCTCCTCGGCACGGCGCGCCAGTTCGAGCAGCGGCGGCGCGAATTCGAGCATGTGGCGGGCGCCGTTGCGCGCCGCATTGAAGGTTCTGCCGGACATCAGGCGCGTGAGGATGTTGTTGAGCGCACCGACCGGCGGCGAAATCGACATCTCGTTGTCATTGAGGATGACCAGCATGTCGGCATCGGCGACCCCGGCATTGTTCAGTGCCTCGAAGGCCATGCCGGCCGACATGGCGCCATCGCCGATGATGGCGATCACCTTGCGCTCCTCGCCCTTGTGCCTGGCGGCCAGGGCCATGCCGAGCGCTGCCGATATCGACGTTGACGAGTGACCGACGCCAAAAGTATCGAAGGGACTCTCGCTACGTTTGGGAAAACCGGAAACGCCACCGTACATGCGCAAACGGTTCATGCCTTTGCGGCGCCCCGTGAGGATCTTGTGCGCATAGCACTGGTGGCCGACGTCCCAGACCAGGCGGTCTTCCGGCGTGTCGAAGACGGCGTGCAGGGCGATGGTCAGTTCGATGGTGCCGAGGTTGGACGACAAATGGCCGCCGGTCTGCGCTACCGAGTCGATCAGGAAGGCGCGCAGCTCGGTCGCCAGTTGCGGCAGCAGCTTGCGCTCCAGCCGGCGCAGGTCGGCCGGGCTGTCGATCTTTTCAAGCAAGGAAGAGGCGCTCATTTCGGGATTCAGAATTGCCGGTGACAGATGAAGTCCGCCAGTTCGGTCAGGCGGGTCGCGCGCCCGCCGAAGATGGCGAGGGCGGCGAGCGCATCGGCCCGCAGTTCCTCGGCGTAGTCGCGGGCGGCCTCGAGGCCGAGGAGGCGGACATAGGTCGGCTTCTCGGCGGCATCGTCCTTGCCTGCGGTCTTGCCGAGCGTGGCGGTGCTGGCCGTGCAGTCGAGAATGTCGTCGACCACCTGGAACATGAGGCCGGCGCGCTTGGCGAAACGGTCGAGATGGCTGCGCTCGTCGACGCTTAGCGGTTGGCCGGCGAGCGCGCCGAGCAGGACGGCGGCGCGGATCAGGGCGCCGGTCTTGAGCGCGTGCATCAGTTCGAGCTCGGGCTGGGTCAGCGTCTTGCCGACCGCCGCGAGGTCGATCGCCTGGCCGCCGGCCATGCCGCGCGAGCCGCTGGCGCGGGCGAGCAGGGCAATCATTTCGAGCTGCCGCACCGGCTCGGCGACCGGCTCGCTCGCGAGCAATTCGAAGGCCAGGGTCTGCAGGCTGTCACCGACAAGCAGGGCGGTCGCCTCGTCGAACTCGACGTGACAGGTCGGGCGCCCGCGGCGCAGCACGTCGTTGTCCATGCACGGGAGGTCGTCATGGACCAGCGAGTACGCGTGAATCAGCTCGACGGCGCAGGCGACGCGGTCGAGCCGGTCCGGGGTGGCACCGGTCAGTTCGCCTGCCGCGCAGACGAGCAGCGGGCGGATACGCTTGCCGCCGCCGAGGGTGGTGTAGCGCATGGCGTCGTGCAGGCGGGCGGGGATGCTGTCGGAAGCGGGCAGGAACAGGCTTAGCGCAGCTTCGATACGCGCCTGTGTGTCGGCCATCCAGTCCGCGATGGCGAGGGTGCTCACCGATCGTCCAGACTGTCGGGGTCGACGTCCTTGAACTGGCCATTTTCAAGGACGCGAACCTGCTGCTCGGCATCGGCCAGCTGGCCCTGGCAGTGCTTCATCAGTTCCATTCCGCGGCGATAGGCGGCAATCGACGCTTCGAGGTCGAGCTTGCCATCCTCCATGCTGTGGACGATAGCTTCGAGCTCGGCGAGGGCTGCCTCGAATTTCATGTCTGTGATGGGTGGGTGATCCATGGCAACCGGCTTCAGGGAAACACGCGAAAATACCCCATCAGGGGTCCTGCGGTCAAATTGAACAAAGGCGGCACGGCAATGGCGAGGGCTCGAATCACGCCCGACCGGGACGATGTCCGCTGCCGTCACGCCTTGCCGGAATCCGCTCGGCGAAGGCTTTGCGCGCCTCGCGAGTTCGATCAGGGGGTAACTGCCACCTTTGCCGCCTGCACCGGGCGGCGCGGTAAAATCCGCCGTCCTTTTTTCGAGCCACTCACCAATGCAGTCCCTCTGGATGCTGGTCGCCAGCCTGCTTTTTGCCAGCATGGGCGTTTGCGTCAAGCTGGCCGCAGAGACGCATTCGCCGGTCGAGATCACCTTCTACCGCAGCTTCGTCTCGCTGCTCCTGATGTTCGGGTTGGTGCGTCTGCGCGGGGTGCGGCTGGCGACCCCCGAATGGCGCTGGCAGATCAGCCGCGGCATCGTCGGGTTCTCGGCGCTGTTCGCTTATTTCCATGCCATTGCGCTGCTGCCGCTGGCGACGGCGGTGACGCTCAACTACACGTCGGCAATCTTCCTCGCCATCTATCTGGCGCTGGCCGGCATGCGCCTGCAAGTCGGCATGCTCGGGGCGCTGGCGATCGGCCTTGCCGGGGTGGTGGTGCTGCTCAAACCGACTCTGCACGCCGATCAGCTCACCGCGGGCCTGATCGGTCTCGGCTCGGGTGTCCTGGCCGGAATGGCCTATTTCAGCGTGCGTCAACTCGGCGCCCGCGGCGAACCCGAAGTGCGCACGGTGTTCTACTTTTCTCTGGTTTCCACGTGTTGCGCTGCGCTCTGGCTGTTGTTCAGCGACCTGCATGCGGTCGACCCGCGCAATGGCCTGCTTCTGCTCGGTGTCGCGTTCTTCGCGACGCTGGCGCAACTGGCCATGACGCGCGCCTATACGCGCGGCAAGACGCTCATCTCGGCGGCGCTGGCCTACAGTACGGTGATCTTTTCGAGCCTTTTTGGCGCGCTGTTCTGGGGCGAGGTGCTCGACGCATCGGCCTGGTTCGCCATCGGGCTGATCGTCGCGTCGGGCATCGCGGCGACGCATTTTTCCCGCGCCAGCCCGGGCGAACAGGATTAAACTGGCAGCAAACGACACCGGAGATCTGCAATGATTGTCATCGACCAAAAACCTCAGCGGGTCAGTGTTTCCGTCTTCGGCGAATTCACGCTGGCCGATTACAAGGAGTTCGAGGAAGTCGTCAATTACAAGGTCAAGTTCGAAGGGCCGGTCGACCTGTATTTCGACCTGAGCCAGATGGCGGATCTGACCATCGATGTCGCCTGGGAAGAGATCAAGTTCTCGCGCGCCCATCCCGACGACTTCAAGCGGGTTGCGGTGGTTACCGACAGCCAGTGGGTGACTTGGAGCGCATGGCTGTCGCAGACCTTCGTCAGTGCCGATGTCGAGGTCTTCGACAACGCCGACGAAGCCATTTCCTGGCTGGAGTCCGGGCAATGAGCTTCACGACGCTGGTCGATGTCGCCACGCTGGCGGCGCATGTCGGCGCCGCGGACTGGCGCGTCGTCGACGTGCGGCATCAGTTGTCTGACACTGGTTACGGTGAGCGTGCCTATGCCGATGGTCATATCCCGGGGGCGGTATTTCTGCATTGCGACCGCGACCTCTCCGGGCCGCTTACCGGCGGCAATGGTCGCCATCCCTGGCCGGAGCGCGACCGCCTGGCGGCGCGCCTGGGAGAGGTCGGCATCGGGCCGCAGACGCAGGTTGTCGTTTACGATGACGCGCAGGGCATGATCGCCGGGCGCCTGTGGGTTTTGCTGCGCTGGCTGGGCCATGAACGGGTGGCTTTGCTCGATGGCGGGTTGCAGGCCTGGCAGGCGGCAGGCGGGGCGATGACGGCGCGGCCACCAGGCGTGCGCGCGGTTGCCTTCAAGGTGAACGAGGGAGTTGGCCCGGTCACTGCCCGTGAAGTGCTGGAGCGCCTCGAGACGCCCGGCATGCGTCTGGTCGATGCGCGCAGCCCCGACCGTTACCGGGGTGAGAACGAAACTATCGACCCGGTTGGCGGCCACATCCCTGGCGCGGTCAACCGCTTTTTCCGTGACAACCTTCAGGCCGACGGGTGCTGCAAGCCGGCTGCCGAGTTGCGTGCAGAATGGCTCGCCGTTCTCGCCGGTGCGCTGCCGGAGCAGGTCATTCATCAGTGCGGATCCGGGGTCTCGGCCTGCCACAACATGCTGGCCATGGAAATCGCCGGTTTGCCAGGATCGCGTTTATATGCTGGTTCGTGGAGCGAATGGTGTGCCGATCCCGGGCGACCGGTTGCGTGACCGGCGACCGACGACAGAATTTCTCGACAAACATTGTCGCAGGTCAATGCATCGCTGGGATGCTTGCGACTAAATGTCTCATTAAGCAATCCAAGTGAGGAAAGGTGAACCATGTTGACGCTGCAAGACTGCATCGAACTGTCCGAACTGACCGAGGAAGAGATTCTCGCCATTGCGGAGCACGAGCACATACCGGAAATGGTGGCCCTCGAACTGGGCAACTACCTTGTTCATACGGAATCGGGCGAAAAGCGGATCAAGGGGATGATCGCCGACGACATCAAGCATGCCCAGGACACCGGGAATACCGAACATGCCGCGCTTCTCAAGAACGTTCTGAAGCACTACGTGGAGCATCACGGCAGCGCCGCCTGAGGGCCGGTCCGGTCACGGGGTCTGCGCCGAGAGTTTGTTGCATTATTGCAACTCGCTCGGCGAGATCATGATCGCTAGCGACCAAGCCGTCAGGAAGCTGCGATGACGATCCACGGGGAGCCGTTGCTTGACAAGGCCGGCACTGCGCCGGTCCGCTTTATACCGGGTGTGCGGCATCCGGGTGGGCAGGTTCTGACTGTGCCAGCGCCCAGGCGACGTGTTCGCGAACGATGGACGAAGGGTGGTTGGCGCGGCTAGTCAGCGCCGAACGCGTTTCGGCTGAATCGCCGGCATTGCCCAGCGCCACGGCGATATTGCGCAACCAGCGCTCATGGCCGATGCGGCGGATCGGGCTACCCGCCAGCCGTTCGTTGAATTCGCTTTCGGTCCAGGCAAAAAGCTCGACCAGGCGGGCTTCGTCCAATCCCTGGCGCGCTGCGAATTGCGGGTCGCCCGACTGCGCGAAGCTGTTCCACGGGCAACAGATCTGGCAGTCGTCGCAGCCGTAGATGCGGTTGCCGAGCAGCGGCCGGAACTCTTCCGGAATGCTGCCGGCCAGTTCGATGGTCAGGTAGGAAATGCAGCGCCGCGCATCGACACGATAGGGCGCCGTGATGGCCCGGGTCGGGCAGACATCGATGCAGGCGCTGCAGGTTCCGCAGTGATCCTCGACCGGTGCGTCGGGGGGCAGCGGCAAGTCGCAGTAGATCTCGCCGAGAAAGCGCCAGGAGCCCTGCTGCGAAAGCAGCAGCGTGTGCTTGCCGCGCCAGCCGAGACCCGCCTGCTGCGCAAAATGCACTTCCATGACCGGCGCCGAATCCGAGAAGACGCGGTAGCCGAAGGGGCCGGCTAGCGCCCCGATCGCCTCGGCCAGGCGCTGCAGCCGGTGGCGCACGACCTTGTGGTAGTCGCGGCCCTGCGCGTAGCGTGAAATCGCCGCCTGCTCGGGATCGTCAGCGATTTTGCCGTGCGGCAGGTAGTCGACCGCAGCCGAGATCACGGTTACCGTCCCGGCATGGAGCCGTTGCGGGTCGGCGCGCAATTCGGCATGACGGGCCATATAATCCATCTTGCCGTGGCAGCCGGCAGCCAGCCAGTCGCGCAGACGCTCCGCCGCGCCCGTGGTGTCGGCCCGTGCAAAGCCGAGTGCGGCGAAACCCTGTTCCCGGCCGGCCCGGCGGATGGCCTCCTTCAGCGCCGCCTCATCCAGCGTGGAGTTCAGATCGTGCATAACCCCGATGTTACCGCCGTTTTCCCCTTGCCCGACGAGGCGGCCACACAGCGCCTGGGCCAAGTGCTGGCGCCGGCATTGCGCCCGGGAATGGTGATTTTTCTGGAAGGCGACCTGGGCGCCGGGAAAACGACGCTGGTTCGCGCCCTGATCCAGGCGCTCGGTCATCGGGGTCCGGTGAAAAGTCCGACGTATTCTCTTGTTGAAGTTTACGTAATTTCGAGCTTATACTTATATCACTTTGATTTTTATCGTTTCGAGTCACCAGAGGAGTTTCTCGATGCGGGCCTTGATGAATACTTCAACGACAACACAGTCTGCCTGGTCGAGTGGCCGGAGCGTGCGCGGGGCTACGTGCCCACGCCCGACCTGCGGTTGCGTCTCGAGCATGCAGGTTCCGGGCGTTTCCTCGAAGCCGTCGCACAGTCACTGGAGGGGCAGCAATGCATAAGGGCCATCAACACAGCCGCGGGCGACGGCAGCTTCTGCGCTATGCCGGCGCCTCGCTGATCCTTTCCGTATCGTCGCTGGCCGGTGCCGCGGCGAAGCGGCCATCCGTGCTGTCGGTACGCATCTGGCCGGCCGCCGACTACACGCGCGTTACGCTCGAGCACGACGCGCCGCTGAAATTCACGCATTTCACGGTCGACAATCCCGACCGGCTGGTCGTCGATATCGAGGGCGTCGAGTTCAACAGTGTCCTTGACAGCATCGCGCGCAAGGTGACGACCGACGATCCGTACATCAGGCTGTTGCGGGCCGGGCGCTACAAACCGGGTGTCGTGCGCCTGGTCATGGACCTCAAGGCCAAGGTCGCGCCGCAGGTGTTCGAAGTCAAGCCGGTCGGCGAATACGGTTATCGCCTGGTACTCGATGTTTACCCGGTGACGCCGGCCGATCCGCTGATGTCGCTGGTCGAGGGGCGCAAGGATGCCGTCGAACCGCTGCAACTCGATGCCGAGCCAAAACCCCAGGAGGCGCCGACCCCGACCAGAAAGGTCGAGACCGCGCCGGCGCCCGAAGCTCCCGAAATCCGGACAACGCGCAAGTCGGGCAAGCCGATCGTCGACCGGCTGGTCACCATCACGCTTGATCCCGGGCACGGCGGCGAAGATCCGGGCGCGGTCGGGAGCGGCGGAACCTACGAGAAGACCGTCACCCTGGCGGTAGCCAGGCGCCTCAAGGCGCGTCTTGATGCCGAGCCGAACATGCGCGCCGTGCTGACGCGCGACTCGGACTTCTTCGTGCCCCTGCAGATGCGCGTCCAGAAGGCGCGCCGCGTGCAGTCCGATCTCTTCCTGTCGATTCACGCCGACGCCTGGGTCAAGCCCGATGCCCGCGGTTCGTCGGTGTTCGTGTTGTCGGAGCGCGGAGCGTCGAGCACGCAGGCCCGCATGCTCGCCCAGCGCGAGAACGACGCCGACCTGGTCGGTGGCGTCAATCTCGGCGCCAAGGATCTGTTCCTCGCGCGCACCCTGCTCGATCTGTCGCAGACGGCGACGATCAACGACAGCCTCAAGCTGGGCAAGTACCTGCTCGGGGAACTCGGTGCGGTCAATACGCTGCACAAGACCAGTGTAGAGCAGGCCGGCTTTGCGGTCCTCAAGGCCCCGGATATTCCTTCGGCCCTGATCGAGACGGCCTTCATCTCCAATCCCGACGAAGAGCGCCGCCTGAATGACGACGCTTATCAGAACAAGCTGGCCGACGCCATCGTCCGTGGCGTGAAACAGTACTTCATCAAGCACCCGCCTGGCCCGAAGGCCAAGCTGGCGAGCATCGCCTGACAGGCGAAGCGAATACGGCCGTCGCTGGCAATTGCCCAAAAAAGAAGCCCGCACAAGGCGGGCTTAAATCCGTCCAGAGGACTGGAGGAGGAGACGGGTTCACTATACGCATGGGATTGTTGCGGCGCAACAATTATTTTGCGTTTGCGCACTTCCGTGTTGCAAAAAGGCGAAAGCCCCTTGAGGGGGGCAAGGGGCTTTCGAGGCGGCCGGGTTTTGGGAGGGGGAGAGGTGAGCCGCCTAGGCTGAAGCGTTTCAGCGCATGACTGCAAGATAGCGGCGTTCAGCCGCCGACACAAGTAACGGATTGCAACAGTTTGTGGGCAGTATGTACCGCGGGCGCCGGTCAATGTGCGGCAGACTCCGTCGCGAGTTGTTCCGAGACTACGCGCCATGAGCATGGCCGGGCACAAGCCGGTATAATTCCCCATTTTTTCGAGCATCAGATGCGGGTTCTTCGCGGCTTCTCGCGCCCGGTAGCGGGGCCGACGGCGTTGGCGATCGGCAATTTCGACGGCGTTCATCTCGGACATGGCGCCCTGTTGGGCCGCCTGCGCGACATCGCCTCCGGGTCCGCCCTTCCCCCGACCGTGCTCACCTTCGAACCGCATCCCCGCGAATTCTTCAGTCCGGCCTTGGCGCCGGCGCGTCTGACGACCTTCCGCGAGAAGATCGAACTGCTTGCCGAGGCGGGCGTCGAGCAGTCCATGGTCTGCCGCTTCAACGCTTCGTTTGCGGCGCTTTCCGCCGACCAGTTCATCGACAGGGTGCTGGTACGCGGCTTGCGTGTCCGCCATCTGATCATCGGCGACGATTTCCGTTTCGGCCGGGGGCGCGCGGGTGATTTTGCGCTGCTGCAACAGGCTGGCGCACGGTGTGACTTTGCGGTCGAGGCGATGGGCAGCGTCACGGTCGACGGCGAAAGGGTCTCCAGTTCCGGCGTCCGCAGCGCGCTGGCCGCAGGCGACATGGAGCACGCGGCGCGCCTGCTCGGGCGACCGTACATCATCGACGGCCAGGTCACCCACGGCCAGAAGCTCGGCCGCCAGCTCGGCTTCGCCACTGCCAACCTGCGCATCAGGCACAATCCACTGCCGATGACCGGTGTCTTCGCCGTCGCGGTCAGCGGCCTCGGCGACAGGCCGCTGCCCGGCGTCGCCAACCTCGGCATCCGCCCCACCGTCGGCGGCACGCGGCCCCTGCTGGAGGTGCATCTGTTCGATTTCGACCGTGACATCTACGGCGCCCATATCTCCGTCCGTTTCGTGCATAAACTGCGCGACGAACAGCGCTTCCCGAATTTCGACGCCCTCAAGGCGCAGATCGCCGCCGATGCCGCGGCGGCGCGGGGCCACTTCAAGCTCTTCAAGCTGTGAGCAAGCACAATGGCTGACTACAAAGACACCCTGAACCTGCCGGATACCGTCTTCCCGATGCGCGGCGACCTGCCCAAGCGCGAGCCGCAGTGGGTGGCGCAATGGCAGGAGAAGAAGCTCTACCGGCGCATCCGCGAGATCAGTGCCGGCCGCCCGCGTTTCGTCCTGCATGACGGCCCGCCCTACGCCAATGGCGACATCCACATCGGGCACGCGGTCAACAAGATCCTCAAGGACATCATCGTCCGCGCGAAGACGCTGGCCGGCTTCGATGCACCCTACGTGCCGGGCTGGGATTGTCACGGGCTGCCGATCGAGCACCAGATCGAGAAGCAGCACGGCAAGGGCATACCCGCCGACAAGGTGCGCGAACTCTCGCGCGCCTTCGCCGCCGAGCAGGTCGAGCGCCAGAAGAAGGATTTCATCCGCCTCGGCGTGCTTGGCGACTGGGACAATCCCTACCTGACCATGAGCTTCAAGGCCGAGGCCGACGAGATGCGCGCGCTTGGCAGGATTCTCGACCGGGGCTATCTCTATCAGGGTCTCAAGCCGGTCAACTGGTGTCTCGACTGCGGCTCGGCGCTGGCCGAAGCGGAAGTCGAGTACGAGGACAAGAACTCGCCGGCGATCGACGTCGCCTTCGAGGTGCACCCCAACCACGCCGAGAAGCTGGCGGCGGCCTTTGGCCTGACCCACCTGCGCGGCCCCGCGTTCGCGGTGATCTGGACGACGACCCCGTGGACCCTGCCGGCTAACGAGGCGGTCAGCGTGCATCCGGACTTGACCTACGACCTCATCGAAACCCAGAAGGGCGCGCTGATCCTGGTCCGCGAACTGGCCGATGCCTGCCTCGGTCGCTACGGTCTGTCCGGTGAAGCGGTCGGTTCGTGCGCGGGGGCGAAGCTCGACCAGGTGCTGCTCAGGCATCCTTTCCAGAATCGCGACGTCGCCATCATCTGCGGCACCCACGTCACCACCGAGGCCGGCACCGGCCTGGTGCACACCGCGCCGGCGCACGGAGCCGAGGACTTCGTCATCGGCAAGCGCTACGGTCTGCCGGTCAACAATCCGGTCGGCAGCGACGGCCGCTTCCTGCCCGAAACGCCGGCGCTGGCGGTCGGCGAACTGGCCGGCAAGACCGTCTGGGAGGCCAATCCGCTGGTCCTCCAGGAACTCGATGGCTGCGGTCGACTCCTGAAAATGGAGAGAATCCAGCACAGCTATCCGCACTGCTGGCGGCACAAGACGCCGATCATCTTCCGCGCGACGACGCAGTGGTTCATCGGCATGGAACACAAGAAGGACGAGAACGCCTCGACGCTGCGCTGGATCGCCGAGCGCGCCGTCGACGAGACACAGTTCTTCCCGGCCTGGGGCCGCGCCCGGCTGGAAGCCATGATGCGCACCCGTCCGGACTGGTGCGTTTCGCGTCAGCGCAATTGGGGCGTGCCGATTCCCTTCTTCCTGCACAAGGAGACGGCGCTGCCCCACCCGCGGACCGCCGAACTGATCGAACAGGTCGCGCTGCGTGTCGAGAAGGAGGGCATCGAAGCCTGGTTCAGGCTGGACGCCGCCGAACTCCTCGGCGCCGAGGCCGAACACTACGGCAAGATGAAGGACACCCTCGATGTCTGGTTCGATTCCGGCACCACGCACTGTCACGTCATGCGCGGCTCGCACGCCGCCGATCTCGCCTATCCGGCCGACATGTATCTCGAAGGCTCCGATCAGCATCGCGGCTGGTTCCAGTCCTCGCTGCTCTCCGGTTGCGCCATCGACGGCCGCGCACCGTACAAGGCGCTGCTGACCCACGGTTTCGTCGTCGACGGCAAGGGCCACAAGATGTCGAAGTCCAAGGGCAACGTCATCGCGCCGCAGCAGGTGTCGGACAGGATGGGCGCGGAGATCCTGCGCCTGTGGACGGCGTCGACCGATTATTCCGGCGAGTTGTCGATTTCCGACGAAATCCTCAAGCGCGTTGTCGAAGGCTACCGCCGCATCCGCAACACGCTGCGCTTCCTGCTGGCCAATACCGCCGATTTCGACGCTGGCAAGGACATGCTGCCGCTCGATCGGTGGCTGGAAATCGACCGCTACGCACTGGCGCTGACCCGTCAGCTACAGGAAAGCTGTCTCGCCGATTACGAACGCTACGAGTTCCACCGTGTCGTCCAGTCGCTGCAGACCTTCTGTTCCGAAGATCTCGGCGGGTTCTATCTCGACATCCTCAAAGACCGCCTGTACACCACGGCGCCGGATTCGCGCGCCCGGCGCTCGGCGCAATCGGCGCTCTGGCACATCGTGCAGGCCTTCACCCGCCTGATGGCGCCGATTCTGGCGTTCACCGCCGAGGAAATCTGGCAGGTGCTGACCGGGGACAGCGAGCAGTCGGTGATGTTCCAGGTCTGGCACGTCCTGCCAAAACCGGAAGGCGAGGGTGAGTTGCTCGCCAAATGGGCGCTGGTCCGCACAGCACGCGCCGACGTGACCAAGGCGCTGGAGGCGCAGCGCGAAGCCGGCAAGATCGGTTCGGCGCTGCAGGCGGCCGTCGAGATCCGCTGCGCCGGCGAGAAGCACGACGCCCTGGCAGCGCTGGGCGACGACCTGAAATTCGTCTTCATTTGCTCGTCGACCGCAGTCATCAGGGATGAAACCGAACAGGTCGTCGCGACGCCGCTGGAACATGCGAAGTGCGAGCGCTGCTGGCACGTGCGCGAGGATGTCGGCGCCGACGCTGGGCATCCGGGCCTGTGCGGCCGTTGCGTCAGTAACCTTTACGGCGAGGGCGAGGCACGCAACTGTGCTTAAGGTCGGGCACTGGTATGCGCTGGCCGGGCTCGTCGTCGTCCTTGACCAAATCAGCAAGTGGGTGGTGCTGAACCAGATCGAAGTCGGCCAGACGATCTACGTTGCGCCGTTCTGGAACTGGGTGCTGACCTACAACCCCGGAGCGGCGTTCAGCTTTCTGTCCGATCAGCCGGGCTGGCAGCGCTGGCTGTTCACGCTGCTGGCGCTGGCGGTTTCCGGCTGGATCGCGCTGGAACTGCGCCGTCACCCGGAGCAGAAACTGCTCTCGCTCGCCCTGACGCTGATCATGGGTGGGGCGCTGGGCAACGTCATCGACCGCGTCCGGTTCGGCGCAGTCGTCGATTTCATACAGTGGCATGCCGCCGGCTACTATTGGCCAGCCTTCAACGTCGCCGATTCGGCCATCACCGTCGGCGCCATTTTGCTGGTTTTTTCGACGTTGACCGCAACCGGCAACAAAGAGATTTCCCGATGACCGACGCCGTCCGTTCCGACAGCTACCTGACATTGCACTACCGGATCACCACGCTCGATGGCGAGGAGTTTCTGTCGACCTTCGACATGAGCCCGGCCACCTTGCAGATGGGCAGCGGTCAGCTCGCCGAAAACCTCGAAAGCGTGCTGATCGGTCTGCACACCCATGAGCGCTTCGTCTTCCAGCTCGAGCCGGAGGAAGCCTTCGGCCAGCACAACCCGCACCTCGTCGAGCGCATCGTCCGCAGCGGCCTGCCGGACGGCATGGAACTCAAGGAGAACTCGGTCGTCGAATTCACCGCGCCCAACGGCGCTACCTTCACCGGCTTCCTGCGCGAACTGGACGCCACGCACGCGCTCTTCGACTTCAACCACCCGCTGGCGGGCAAGGCGATCCGCTTCGAGGTGGAAATCATCGGGATAATGTAGTAACGTAGCTACATTGTTTTGCGTTGATCCGAGGCCGCCATGACCATTACCACCCTTTCCAGCCGGCAGTTCAATCAGGATGCCGGCAAGGCAAAGAAAGCGGCGGCCGCCGGCCCGGTGATCATCACCGACCGCGGACGCCCGGCGCATGTACTTCTGACGTTTGACGACTACACGAAGATTGCCGGCGGGCCGCGCAAGATTTCCGACCTGCTGGCAATGCCGGGTATTGACGAGATCGATCTGGATGTTTCGCAGTCATCGGAAGTGGCGCGCGCCGCTGATCTTTCCTGATGTACTTGCTCGATACGAACGTCGTTTCAGAGATTCGCAAGGTCAGGTCCGGAAAGGCTGACCGGAATGTCGCCGTCTGGGCTGACCGGGTAGATGCCAGCGACCTGTACCTCTCCGCGATCGCCATTCAGGAGCTCGAGATCGGCGTCCTGCTGGCCGAACGGCGCGATCCGCCGCAGGGGGCGTTGTTGCGCTCCTGGCTCAATGCCCACGTCTTGCCGGCGTTTGCCGACCGTATCCTTGCGGTCGACATGGCCGTAGCACAGCGCAGCGCCCGCTTGCCCCGGCCATTTCGCGACTCGCTGATGGCGGCCACCGCTCTGGTGCATGGCCTGACGATCGTCACGCGCAATGTGGCGGATTTTCATGCGGCCGGGGTGCAAATTCTCAACCCGTGGTGTGCCGTTTGATCAGCCAAAGGAAACCCATGCAGATCTTTCTCGCCAACCCCCGCGGCTTTTGCGCCGGCGTCGAACGCGCCATCGCCATCGTCGAGCGTGCGCTGGAAAAATTCGGCGCGCCGATCTATGTGCGGCATGAGGTCGTGCATAACAAGTTCGTTTGCGACGACCTGCGCGCCAAGGGGGCAGTGTTCATCGAGGAACTGGCCGAGGTGCCGGCCGGCAGCACGGTGATCTTCAGCGCCCACGGGGTTTCGAAGGCGGTGCGCGACGAAGCCGAGCAGCGCGGCCTCAAGGTTTTCGATGCGACCTGTCCGCTGGTCACCAAGGTGCACGTTGAGGTCGGCAAGATGCGCAACCAGGCCCGGGAAGTGGTGATGATCGGCCACAAGGGCCATCCGGAGGTCGAGGGAACCATGGGGCAGAGCGCGGGCGGCATGTACCTCGTGGAGACGCCCGAGGACGTCAGGAGGCTCGAGGTCGGCGCTCCCGACAAGCTCTCGTTCGTCACCCAGACCACGCTTTCCGTCGACGATGCCTCGGTTGTGATCGCTGCCCTGAAGGAGCAGTTTCCCGAAGTCCAGGGTCCGAAGAAGGACGACATCTGCTACGCGACCCAGAACCGTCAGGATGCCGTCAAGACGCTGGCCGAGCAGTGCGATCTGGTCATCGTCGTCGGCAGCCCGAACAGTTCGAACTCGCGGCGCCTCAGGGAAGTCGCGATCGCCCGCGGCGTCGCTGGCCACCTGATCGACGGCCCGGAAGAAATCGATCCGTCATGGCTCGAGGGCAGGCAGCGGATCGGCGTCACCGCCGGCGCCTCCGCTCCGGAAATACTGGTCCAGCGGGTCGTCGACCGCATCAGCGTCCTGACCGGCGCCGAAGTATCGCAGGTGGTCGGTGTCGAGGAGGGCGTTTCGTTTCCGTTGCCGAAGGAACTTGCCTTGGCCGGCATGTGACGGGACATGACGAGATGGCCGTCAGGTAAACGACTGACAGCGGACTGGTCTTGATACCCTGGTTTGCGCGCCAGCGGGCAAGGCGATGTGCCCGCAGCAAATGGACCGGCAAATCCGGATAGGCCGCCGCTGTCTTGCCATCTAGGCAAGGATTGCGGGCAGACTGGGCCGTAGCGAGAATTCCACGGTCGTTGTGGTATCCCATCATGACCCGGAAACGTCGAAGGGCCAAGGCAGACGGCGGGCAGACCGCGAATCGGTGTGACCGTCGACACCTCAGCCCCAGCTTCGCTTGCCACAGATTGGGGGAACTGGGTCCTGAAAGAAAACCCCCGGTTCATTGAACCGGGGGCAATGACAAACTGCTGGCTGCGCGGAACTCAGTTGGTTATCTCTCTCCACGATACGCGGCGGCTGGTTCCACCGGACGGGTTGATCGGTACTATGGGATTCATGCTTCCGCCGCCTCCTGCTCCGCCCGGGAAGAACCCGCCACCGGTGCCTCCGCCTCCACCGGGACCTCCATTGTTTGTACTGCCGCTACCTGACGTACGAATCAGCGCCATGACCGTCCCGTCCGGCAGGCGGATCAGAACAGGGCGTGTCACAATCACGTTGCCCAGGCTACGCGCGACCACATTGTTGGACGTATAAACAGGTCCGCCGGTCTTGTAGTCGAGAGCGTAGAACCAAGCGGCGGAAGTATCCGGTCCGGGCTCGCCACAGGGCTCGACGCTGGCATTATTCGGCGTATTAGTCGTAAAAGCCAGGGTTCCCAATGCCAGCGCGGGATCGGTGTTGGCGCGCTCGCCCGGGGTCAGGAAGTCGACGTACCAGCCGTTGTTGGTTGACCATGTGACATCTGCGGGAGACGTTATCTTGCGGATGCTTTCTCCCGGGGTGCAGGTGCCTTCGGCCCCGCAAGTCGCGGCAACCAACGTCTGCGCGACGAAGCCGCTGCCATTCGCGCGCGGGTTACTGTAACTCGTTGCGTCAAGCTTGTCCTTGATTGCGTACATAGTTTGCGACTGTATGCTGCCGACGTCGCTGATGCCAAGATAGCTGCCGGTGCCGACATAGACGACCGGCTTGCCTTCAACCGTGGTAACCACCGGTTTTGCCGTGATTGGCTGTGTGCCGCCGAGGGCATCCCGGAAAGTCACCAGAAGCTGTGCGTCATAGCCCGGTGCGCCGATGTCGCCATTAATGTCGAAACGCCAGAGGTTGCCGAGCATGTCCCCGCCATAAACCGCGCTGGTCGTGTTGTTCGTATCGGCAGTCGTCGAATGGGCACTGATTCTTGCCAGCCCGCTGGGAGTGCCTGCGGTTCCGGCGCTGGTGTCTATTGTCCGGATCAGGGCCCCGCTGTAGGCATCGAGTACGAACAAGTGGCCGACGCCATCCGGATTGTTGTAACCGGATGCCAGCAGGACCACCCACCGACCGGTCTTCAGCTTGGTGATGCGCGGATTGCCGTAAGTGTAGCCCATGTTGGCGTTGGTGAATTCCCACAACAGTGCCGGATTGGCCGGATCGGTGATGTCGAGGGCGTAATAGCCCTTGCCGCCCCGGTTCAGGCCGCCGACAAGAATGGTCTTCCACTGGGCGCCGGAACACGGTGTGCTCGGCGTGCTCGGGCAAACATCGCCGACTTCCGGCGTGCCATCGACGTAGTACTGGTGATTCTGCCCGTAGTTCGGATCAGCCAGTCGATGCAGTTGTGGAAGCACCAATTCCGGTACGTAGGCCCACAATTCCTTCCCAGTTTCGGCATTGAATGCATGCAGCATACCGTCGTTGCTGGCGACATAGACCGCACTGGTGCGCGTGGCAACCAGAGTCTTGTAGGCGCCGTATCCGGCATCGGTGTACTCGAACAGCGGTGTTTTAACGTAGCGTGCCTCCGAAGAGACGATGTCGCCCAGCACATGCTTGCGCGTCCTGAAGAAGGTACCTTCATTGCTGCGGTCGCCTCTCAAGAAGTTGACCAATGCCTCGCCGGCTGCCCCACCAGTTGCCACGGTGGTGTTGTCCTGAGCCGTGCTGGTGAGGCAGGAGGCGGTACCGGCCGGCGTGCAGAACTGGGATAGACCCGTCGCCGGCGGTCCTGCCACATAGCCGATGTTGGGCTTGGTGAAGTTGGCCTTCTGCGCTGTGCTCAGGCTATTCCAGAGGAAACTGGCCAGACCGCTGCCGCCCTTGGTGTAGATGGTGCGCGCGACATAGGGGCTGATCGTGTTGGTCGTATCCGTAGCGCCAAACGTGGTGCCAGACGTATAGGCGCTGGTAACGTCGTAGCAGACTCCATTCCTAGTAAACGTGCTGCCCGATGCATAGGGGGTGCTGGCTGCCCAAGGCGTCGAGCAGGCCGTTGGCGCTCCGGCGACATAGGCCGCGTTCGTATTGGCCGTATCGGAAGCTCCAAAGGTGGCACCTGAGGTATAAGCGCCGATGACGTAGCGGCAGATAGCGGGCGTGCCCTGAGAGAAGATGCTGCCGACTGCATAACTGGTGTTGGGTGCCCAGGCAGTCGAACAGGATGCCGGCGAATACGTCACAATGGCCGAGTTGTTGGTGTCGGTAGCGGAGAACGTGGTGCCGGAGACATAGTCGGTGGTTACCAGGTAGCAGGCATTCCCGTTACGGTAGACATCACCGGCGACATAGGCCTTGCTCGCCGTCCAGGATGTCGTGGCGCAATCGAGCATAGCGCTGGCCGACCAGTCCACCGCTGCTGAGAGGCTCTGGGTTGCAATGTCGAGGCGCTGGCGGTAGAGATCGCCATACCAGTCGACCGACTTGTAGTAGGAATTGAAGACGTAATTGTCGCCAGCGCTGACGTTCGGGTTGCTGCTCGCCGCTGCCGCCGAGGTGCCCGGCCGCGGCGTATCGACGATGGTGCTCAAGGTACTGGCCAGCCCGGTCGCGAGCGAGGTCGGGTCGGTCGCACTGAAATAGGAACCGCGACCGTTGACCGCGGCATGCCACAGGTCGTCGATATTGGCCGGATCGTCCGACGAGGGGGTGGGCCACACGCATCTACTACCAGAGGCCATCCAGCCACATATGCCATTGGCCGGGTCGGCGGTGACGCCGTTCTTCACTGACGCGAAATCTCCGGCAGTGTCGGTCCAGTACGTCGGCGAAAAGAGCATCTTTCCCTGTGCGCCCAAACCGAGGGTGAAGGTCGTCATGTGCTGTGTCGTTGCCACGTCACGACCGTTGGGTATGACGTCGTTATCGCAAAGATCGTTCGGCGTGGTCGACGGCGCGATGGTCGGGCCGGTGCAGGTGCCCGTTCCGGCGCTGGGATTGGGGTCGCGCAGGTCGGTCTTGTAGTAATAGGCGGCGACGTCGGCCAGCGTGTCGCTGACGAAGCTGCCGCTCGCGACTGCCTGACACTCGATGGCAGTGCCGACGGTGTAATTGGGCCCCACCGATTGGTCGACCGGGGTGCACGTCGCGACGCTGCCCCACGCGGACCAGTTCGCGTACTGACACGTTATCCGTGTACCCGTAGCGCTCCAGGTTGTACCCTCCGTGCAAGTCGTGGCATTTACCCAGCTTGAATTGGTGTATGTAGGGTTCCGGTAGACCGTTGCATTGGTGTAGTCATTCGCGGCATAGGCTGGCGTGACAGTTGGCGTCGCTGCCGTAGCGGCCCAACTGTACTGGCACTCGGTATAGTTGCCGCTGGCGTCGGGCGTGGTGACGGCACAGCTCGCTGCGTTGGTATAGGTTCCCGGGACCGTTTGGCACTGGCGTGCCACGGGTACGCTCCACGTCCAGGTGGTATCCTGGGCAACGGCATTGCAGGTTCCGCCAACGCCCGTCCAAGCTGTCCATGACGAGTATTGACACTGGACGCCGGGCGACCAGACCGAGCCGTTTGAAGTGGAAGTCCCGATCGCCTGCGGCGTACAAGAGGTCGTTTCGTTGGCCCAGGCGCTCCAGGTGGTTCCGTTGTATTGGCACTGGCGCCGGCTAGCCCATGAGGTATCCCAAGTGCAGGTCTGATCGTCAGGAACATCCGTCCAGGTCGTCCACGTGGTGCCATTGTTGCTGCTTGTACGCGTCTGCAACCGCGAATAGGTCCGCTTCTGCAACTGACTCGTACGGGTTTGCTGCTGGCTGGTGCGCGATTGCAGTGTCCCCTTTTTTGCTCGTTGTGTTTCGGTGCTCGACTGCAGCCGGCTGGTGCGTTGCTGTGTGACCGCCGTGCCGCCGTCATTGTATGGGGCCGGCCAGGCACCGTCCTGATCGCCGACCCGCGTTGAGCCATCGAGCTGGTAGCCGGCTCCCTGGTTCCAGAAACCGTCAGTGGAAAGAATGGTGAAGTTTTGCTGACACGAATACTGTAGCGGATCGGTCACGTTCACGCCGTTCAATGTCGATCCATCATATTTCCCGGCATAGAGGCGGCCTGCCATGGACAACGCCGTGCGCAGAGGCGTACTGTCGCGCGGGATGGCGGCGAAAAGCTTGTTGTACCAATTGTTCTTGTGGGCGGTCTTGAATTCGTCCAGGTTCACGAAATCCGATCCGGTATTGTTGTTGATGGACATCAAGCCGACCCGGAAGCGGGAGTGGCCGGCGGCGATGTCGGCCGCCGTGTCGATCTGGGCAAAGGCCCGGCTCACCGCCGTCTTCATCAACTGCATGCGGGTGCGGTAATAGGCGTGCCAATTGGCATAATTGGTCATTTCCTCGGCGTAGGTGCACGAACCCATATTCGTCGTGCAGTCATCACGCTTTGCACCTTTCGGATAGGTGGTGACCGAGGTGGTGATCGTATGGCGCAGGTTTTCACCGGGGATGGTGCTGGAGCTGGCACTCGGCGTAACGCTGGTGTCGCGCCAGTAGGGCAGGGGGACGGTGCTTTGCCCAAAAGCGGTACCCGTGACCGGGCCGGCAACGGTTACAGCCCTGTTGCCGGTGCCGGTGATGGTGACGGCAGGTGTCGAGGTGTTTGCATCAGGAGCGTAAACGGTGACGACCGCCCTGTTGACCGTGGCAGTGAAACCCACTGTGGTGCACGCTGTTCCGGTGGGCAAGGTGTCGCTGCAGGCGTTGATTTGAGTCGCAATGGCCGATGCCAGAGCGTTGTTGCTCGATTGCGATCCGGTGCTCGCAGACATGATCTGCTTTGTGCCGACGATGATGCCGGTGACGGCGTTGTTTCCCGACGTTCCTGTGACCGTCAGGTTGACGATGCGTGGGGCCGGCATCCGCGGATACATCCGCGACGCATCCCAGGTGGCGCTGCAACTCGTCAGGGACGCGGTCGTGCACCAGCGCATCAGCGCCGGGTAGGTATTGGCCCCGGATGGCGCCGCCTGCGTGGCGCATGTTCTCAAGTTCGGACTGTTGCAATACTCTCCGGGAACGGTGACATAAGCGAAGACGCCGCCGCTCAGGTTTACGGTGTTGGTACTCTGGATGCCGTAGCCGTCGATCTTCACTGCGACCCAGTTGACGCCGCCGGTTGCTGTCGACGTCCCGGTCATCGAAGGATAGGTCGTCGTATTCAGGCTGCCGTCCGCGTTGTACTTGATCGGCGGCAGGTAACGGACGGCCGGGTTGTAGGCGATGCCATTGAAGGCGCTGTTGTAGCGCATGTACGGCGGCATGTAGTTATCGACGTTGGCGTAGTTGCTCGGACGATACTGGCTGTTGTAATCGTCGAACCAAGTGGCTTGGTCCGGCATGGCGTCCCAGTCCATACTGCCCGAGTCGTCGAGGACGAACAGGATGTTCGGCTTGACGTCCACCGACGACGGTGCGTAATACGTGCTCAGCGGCAGGGTCGACAGATCGGTCAGCGCCGCGTGCGCGCTCATGGTCAAAGCCAGGGCAGCGGCCGGAATGCTGCTCCTTCTGAGGAATGAATGGGTGCTCATGGCAAACTCCTGATCGATCTGCGCGTTGCGGACTATTCGATGGCAAAGGGCGAGGGGGTCACAGCGTCACCGTCGACTGGACGAAACTGACAGTATTGTGCGGACCCGCGATGCGGACGGTAATCCGGTAATAAATTGCCGACGGCGAGGTGATGGCTTTCTCTCCGCCTTCTTCACCGGAGCCGCTGGCTACCGAGGATACGGTCGACGCCGAGCAGTTGGCGCCTCCGGTGGGGCTTCCGGCGCTGGCGCACAGGCGGTCGATAATGTATGAAACCGTGTTTCCCGAGGCGTCGGTCGCCAGCGTTCTGATCCGATTTGCAGGCAAGGTCGCCCAATAGGCTTCCCACGTCTGCCCGGCCACCGGACTGCGCGTCACGTCGTTACCGTTAGCCGAGTAGCCCTGGTTGGCGACGTCGTTGTGCAGGAAGGTCCCGGCCCGGTTGGCGTCGAGGAAGGCGAACGCCGCTTCGACCCCGGTATCGCCGGAATGCGTTGCAGCCTGCTTGAAGGCGAGGTTACCGGCGATGAGGTTGGTGAGATCGACCGACCGGATCATCGCAATCCCGGCGAGCGTCATCGCGATCAGGACGATCAGCGCGACGATCAATACGATCCCTGACTGCGCGCGCGGCGCACTGCTTCGATCTTGCATGATGACGACCTTGTTCAGCATCCCGAGACTACTCCCATCCAGGCGACGTTGCGAATCGGCACGACGGTCTCGAATACCCGGTAGCGATACCGCTGCCACAAGGCATCAGGGGTCCCGTCGGGGTTCGTCGGGACACCGATGGCAACCGGGGTGGGACTCGTCGACCCCGACCATTGCGGTGCGGCAAGCGTGACATTTTCTTTTTCGAACTGGGCGCTGCGCGCCACCAGGGCCAGGCGGATCGCCGGAGTCCTCGCCCACAGACAGGCCGTCGTCGGTGTCGTCTGGTCGTAGGTGTCCACGATGCCATCCATCGTTCCCGACGTATCCCGCCCGTATTGGGCGCGCAGGCTGGCGATATTTTCGGCGACGAGCCGCCAGATGGCCGGGTTGGCCAGACTCGCTGCCGTGGCGTCCCCGCAATTGGCAGCCATGTAGTCGCAGACCACCAGATTCCCGTTGCGCACCGCGTAGGCAAGGAACCTGGGCGTGGCTCCCAGATTGAACAGCCCCGTGCCGGCAGCGGAAGTCGACAGTTGCACGACCGAGGCATTCACCGCCTGGACGGTGCCGAGCACCAGCGTTGTCGCTCCGCAGGCCGCCGGCGCGGCGACGACCCGATCCCCGACCCGCAACATGCTGGTGCCGATGATGGTATAGATCGTGCCGCTCTGGTTCAGGACGTTGTATCCTTCGGGCTGATCGTTGCCGAGGCCGTAGGAGACCAGCAGGGTATCCGTATTGGCATCGCCGGCGGGAATCACGGCCACTGGCGGGTTGATGATGACCGGGGCCAGGGGCACGGGCGCTCCGAATGGCAATTGCAGATTGCAGCCGAGCAGGCGCGTCAGCGCAAAACCGTAGGCACTCTGGCCGATGTCGCGCTGAATTCCGTCGAGGGCGATCACCGCGCTGTTCTGCGCGTCGCTGCCGGCGTTGGCGGTGCGCTTGCGCTCCTCGGAGACGGCGAAGACCTGCATCATGATAATGATGGCCAGCAGGCCGATCACCATGCCGACCATGATCTCGATCAGGCTGAAGCCGGACTGGCCGGAACGCTGATCACGGAGCCTTGTTTTCACGTCGATTTCCTCTACCTGATCTGGGCAATGGCGACATACTGATGGGGGGCGGTGCCTGCCGGCTCGTTGGGGGCGTTCCAGAAGACCGTTATCGTAGCGATCCCCTGCCCGTCGATGGTGACGGTCGGGGGATTGTCGGCGACACCGGGGAGAATGCCGCCGACCCTCGCTAGCCAATTGACGTAGGCGGCGCCTCCGGGACTATTGAAGTTCCCCTGCAGCACCGCCGTGGTGCGGTCGCTGACCCACATCTGCCCGATGATCTCGTTGGTCAGCAAGGACGCCTCGCTACGGTACCTGGCATCGGTCGATTGCTTGACCGCGGCGGCCTGCAGGCCGACGAGCGCGAGGATGCCCAGCGAAAAGATCAGAATCGCCAGCAGCGCCTCGAGGAGGATCACGCCGGATTGCTGATGAGCGAATTGATGGCGGGAATTCATGTCAACACCCCTGAGGATCACCGGCGGCGCGCGCCGGGTCGCACATGCGAATCTGGCCGCCGGTGGCGACCGTCACGCGCATGCAGCGCATCGGTCCGCCCGGAGCACAGGCGCCGCCAGTCGGATTGGTGACGTTGATGGCTGCGGCGCCGCTTGCCTGGCCAGTGCCGTTGAAGGTGATCAGCGATACCCCGCCGGCATTGACGGCGGCGTTCCGGGAGCCTTCGGCCGCGGAACGAACCTGGACGATGCGCGGCGCGACATTGTCGGAAGGTGCCGCGTCGCAAGCGCCCGCAGGACTGTCCAGGCTGACTACCCAGTTGGCGCCAGTGTCCGATAATGCACACGCGCCGGTCGTCGTCGTGACAAACTGGAACCGAACGGGGGTGTTGCGGCGCACAGCTTCGGCCCGGGCAAGCATCAGGCCGTTATGGATGGCCTCCGCGGCATTGCGTATTTGGCTGTTCTGGGTCCAGCGCGAAAAGGTCGGTACACCCAGTGCCAGCAGTATGGCGAGCACCACGATGCCGATCATCAGTTCGATCAGGGTCATCCCCGCTTGGCAATTCCGGTTCATGAGCAGCTACCGTTTTTCCTGATTGCCCAGCAAGTGTTGGGGTTAGGGTTTGCCCAGCCAGCCCGGGTGATGTTGGAGGTCTTGCCATTTGCCTGGTCTATCGTATAACCGAAGCCAGCCATCGGCGCTACGCCAACCGCTTCCAAGGTGTATGTCGTGGCGGTTGCGGCAGGGTTGCAGGAGAATGTGAAAAATCGACTGGTTGTTGCATCGGCAACACATGCCGGTGCACCGACGTAGGTCCGGTTGTCCTGAAAGAACTGTTCCATCTGAACCCGCTTGGCGGCGAGGGCCGAAGTCGCATCCGGGATACGGCCCCGGATGATGTAATCCGTGTAGGCCGGGTAAGCGATCGTGGCCAGGATGCCGACGATCGCGACAACGATCATCAACTCGATCAGCGTGAAGCCAAGTGTCCTTTTCATTGTTTTCCTCTTTGTCTGCCCTGTCCCCGACGAAGCCGGCGCAACAACACGAATTATCCGACGGCTGAATCATAGGCCGACCGGACGGGTTGGAGAAGCCGTTCCGACGGCCGGTCGAGGAATGGCTCCGAATGGTCGGCCGGAATGAGTCTGGGCAAGGTATTGTGCCGTCGTGCACAGGCGCGGTCCGGTTGCAAGGCGCAAGTGGTCATTGCCGGAACCCGATCGGCCGTTGTGCTTCACGGAAACAAGCACGTCCCGGTACCATGTTGCCATCGCCTTTGACCATGTCTCCTGTCGGCTTTCCAAGCTGCGGACAATCCGCCGGATGCGGGCATCTCCTGCCGGCCTTGTTCCTGTCGCTTCTCGTTCACGTCCTGGCCGTGCTGTCGCTACTGTTCGGGGTTGCGCGCGGAGGCGGCGAAGGGGTCGCGAGCCGGCATGAGATCACCGCCCGCCTCGTCGGCGCTGCGAAACCCGACGCGCCGGAGAATGACGGACGTCTCCAGGATGTCTTCAAGGAAGAGGTGGCGCCGTCCGCGCCATTGCACGGCAATGATCCGGAGATTCTCCCGCCGGGAACTCCCGCCCGCGAGGGAAATTCCCGGAAGCCGGAGATGAATCAGGGATCTGGCGCCGGCTCCGGCCAGTTGCGCTACTTTCCGAGCGACCAACTAACTGTTCGTCCCTATCCGCTGACCGTCCTGGAGGACCCCAGTGTGCTCGAACCGGAGCTTGATGGCAGGGGCGAACGCGTTGTCCTGAAGGTCTGGATCAGCGATTCCGGCGAGGTTACCGCGATGGAGACGGAATTCACCGACATGCCTGCGCGCGTTCATGAGGCGGTGATGACGGCATTTCGACGCATGCGTTTCATGCCGGGGGAAATTGATGGCAGGCGCGTGGGGAGCATTTTGACGATCGAGATGACCTACAAGGATTTCCGATTGCCTGTCGAGTAGGCGCGTACCGGGGCACTTGCGGCCATTTCGCTGTGCTGAATCGGCGTCATGTTGGCAGAACGGCCACGAAACTGAATCGGGCTGAGTTCCGCTGCTGGCAGCAAACGCCGAAAAAACCGTTGTCGGAAGCCCTGTCTTTGTTATAATTAATAGTTATTCTAACAATTTCGGAAATTTCTATGGCCAATAGCGCACAAGCCCGCAAGCGCGCCCGTCAAGCTGACAAGCAGCGCTCCCACAACGCCAGCCTGCGTTCGACCCTGCGTACCGCGATCAAGCGCGTGCGTCAGGCGATCGACACTGGCGACAAGGCCGCCGCCCAGGGCGTCTTCCAGCAGTCCGTTGCCGTCCTCGACCGCATCGCCGACAAGAAGATCGTCCACAAGAACAAGGTCTCGCGCACCAAGAGCCGCCTGTCCGCCCAGATCAAAGCGCTCGCTGCCGCCTGACCGTTGTCCGGCACAAGGCAAGAAGGCACCTGCGGGTGCCTTTTGTTTTTGCTACAGTGCACACGCAAGATGTCGGGAAACCAATTCGCCAGCATCAGCATGTTCGGAGGTGTCCCATGAGAACCCAACGGGAGATCGATCGGCGCAGCCTTGCTCTGCATCGCCTGGTTGCCGAGCGGGTCATGCGTGATCCTTCCTTGTTCGAAAAGGCCAAGGTGACTCTGGCCCGATGGCGCGAGACCGTATGTGTTTTTCCCAGCCCTATTTGAGTGAGTGGGAGCATCTGATGAATCATGGGGTCGAGGCTTGCCTTTCGGTTGCGGTTGAGGATTCGGAGCGCGCGGCGGCGTTACGCCAATCGTCTCCGTTTTCCGGTGTCCTGACCAATCGGGAACGTTTCGCTTTTCTGAAACAGTGGCGTAACGACCATGAAGCGCCGCGAACTTGAGCATCTGATTCGCGCCGCCGCAGCGGTTACCGACCAGTACGCGAAATCGTGGTGGTTAGCAGTCAATCCATTCTTGGCGCGGTGCCGGATGCGCCGGAGGTTCTGCTGCAATCGCGGGAGGCGGATTGTTACCCCTTGCTTCCGGAGGGTTGGGAAAGTCGCTTGATCAAGGTACAGAACGCAAACACGGATCTGAAGATTGGTTACTGCCTGGAGCCACATGATCTCGCTGCTTCCAAGCTGGCCGCTGGCCGGGACAAGGATTGGCCATTTGTCGAGGCGATGCTCCGTCGCAAGATCGTGGATGGTCGCGTCGTCAAGGACCGGATCATGCTGTTGCCGATTCCCGGCAAGCACAAGCAACGGTTACGTGATTGGGTCCGTGCGCACGGAGCGCAATGAGCTTGGTGAGCGATGCTATTTCTTGCCGTCGAGCCGGCAAACGCTATCCACGATCTGCAGGTCGTTGTCCTGCGCGAAATTGAGCATGAAACGGTAAGCCATCGGCTCGATCTCGCCGAGACGGCCGTCGACGAATACCGCCTTCTGGCCGTTGTGGTCGCGGGGGCCGACATAGGGCGAGTATTTCATCTTGCGCTCGGCGCCGAACGCGGACATGACGCCGCACAGGCGTTCCGCCCAGTCGCTCGGGCGGAACTTGCGCCCTTCTTTGGTGAGACCAACGATGATGAAGGTGGTCGATTCTGGTGTTGTCATTGATCCACTATGTCTTGTCGGGCGTTGCGACCTTGTTGTGACGCATTCTAGCAGAAGGCTTGGAACTGTGGCGTGATCGCCCGGATTCATGTTCGCTTTGCCCGGGCCCCGACGAACGTTCTTCCGTTGCGCCGGGGCCGGCATGCGGTCCCGGATGCGGTGATGCAAGATGACTGCATTATATACAAGGCGTTGTTTTTGACTTAACATTCATTTTTCTGCAACCCTCTCCGGTGCTGGCCCGCCGTCGAAGGTTGCGGTCGTTCCGGCGGCAATGTCCGCCGTTTTCGTTTTCTGGGGTTGTCCGATGTCGCATGTGATGAATACCTACGCCAGGTTGCCGGTGGCGTTCAGCCACGGTCAGGGGTGCCGGATTACCGACAGCGAGGGCAGGGAGTACCTGGATGCATTGTCTGGGATTGCCGTGTCGACGCTCGGCCATGCCCATCCCAGGCTGGTATCGGCGATCGCCGCCCAGGCCGGGCGCCTGCTGCATACGTCCAACCTCTATCGCATCCGCGAGCAGGAGGAACTCGCCGACCGGCTGGCGGAACTGTCGGGAATGGAGGAAATCTTTTTCTGCAATTCCGGTTGCGAAGCCAACGAAGCGGCGATCAAGCTGGCGCGCTACTACGGTCACAGGAAGGGCGTCGACTCGCCGACCATCATCGTCATGGAAAAGGCCTTCCACGGGCGGACGATGGCAACGCTTTCGGCCACCGGCAACCGCAAGGCGCAGGCGGGATTCGAGCCGCTGGTCGCGGGCTTCGTGCGCGTGCCGTACGACGATCTCGAGGCGATCAAGGCGATCGGCAGGCACAACAAGAACATCGTCGCCGTGATGCTGGAGATTATCCAGGGCGAAGGCGGCATCAACCTCGCTTCGCCCGAATTCCAGAAAGGACTGCGCCAGTTGTGCGACGACCAGGGCTGGCTGCTGATCTGCGACGAGGTGCAGTGCGGCATGGCGCGCACCGGCAAATGGTTCGGTTACCAGCACGCCGGCATCCGGCCGGACATCGCGACGCTGGCCAAGGGCCTCGGTTCGGGTGTGCCGATCGGCGCCTGCCTGGCCGGCGGCAGGGCGGCCGGCCTGTTCGAGCCGGGCAAGCACGGCTCCACCTTCGGCGGCAATCCGCTGGCGTGCACGGCGGCGCTGACTACGATCGCCACCATCGAGGAGGACGGCCTGATGGCGCAGGCTGAATCCGTCGGTGCGCTGATCCGCAGGCTGTTTGCCGAGGCGCTGGCCGGCGTCAGAGGGGTCAAGGAAATCCGTGGCTGCGGGCTGATGATCGGCATCGAACTCGATCGTCCGTGCGGCGATCTGGTCGGCAGGGCGCTGGCCGCCGGGCTGTTGATCAATGTGACGGCCGACAAGGTGATCCGGCTGCTGCCGCCGCTGATCCTGAATGAAAACGAGGCGCGGGAACTGGTCGACCGCAGCGTTCCCCTGATCCGGGATTTCCTGGCGTCCTGACATGGCGATCAAGCACTTTCTGCAGTTCCGGGATTTCACGCGCGACGAGTTCGAATACATTTACGAACGGACGCGCTGGATCAAGAACGAATTCAAGTCCTACCGCAAGCACTGGCCGCTGTGCGACCGGACGCTGGTGATGATCTTCGAGAAGGCGAGCACGCGCACGCGCCTGTCGTTCGAGGCCGGCATGCAGCAGCTGGGCGGCTCGGCGATCTACCTGAACACCCGCGATTCGCAACTTGGGCGCGGCGAGCCGGTCGAGGATGCGGCGCAGGTGATCTCGCGCATGAGCGACCTGGTGATGATCCGCACCTTCGAGCAGGAGGTCATCGAACGCTTCGCCGCGAATTCGCGCGTGCCGGTGATCAACGGCCTGACCAACGAATACCATCCGTGCCAGATCCTCGCCGACGTCTGTACCTACGTCGAGCATCGCGGCTGCATTCAGGGCAAGACCGTGGCCTGGGTCGGCGATGCCAACAACATGTGCAATACCTGGCTGCAGGCGGCAGAGGTGCTGGATTTCAAGGTCAATGTGTCGACGCCGCCGGGGTACGAGATCAAGCCGGACCAGATCGGCGTCGTCGATCGTTCGCATTTCGAGGTCTTCGCCGACCCGATGGATGCCTGCCGCGGAGCCGACCTGGTAAACACCGACGTGTGGACCTCGATGGGTTTCGAGGCGGAAAACGAGACTCGCCGGAAGGCCTTTGCCGACTGGCGCGTCGATGGCGAGATGATGCGCGCGGCGCATCCCGATGCCTTGTTCATGCACTGCCTGCCCGCGCATCGCGGCGAGGAAGTGACCGCCGAGGTGATCGACGGCCCGCAATCGGTGGTTTGGGACGAGGCCGAGAACCGTTTGCACGTACAGAAGGCCTTGATGGAATACCTGCTCCTGGGCAGGATCGAAGCGAAGTAAGGGAAGATAAATGAGCGACGTCAAGAAAGCAGTGCTGGCCTATTCCGGCGGTCTCGATACCTCGGTCATCCTCAAGTGGCTGCAGGATACCTACCAGTGCGAAGTGGTGACCTTCACCGCCGACCTCGGCCAGGGTGAGGAACTCG